>SWCC01000016.1_pt1 | contig 67034 bp, 67 predicted proteins | sample 4692971 | NCBI WGS metagenome assembly SWCC01 (sample SAMN10267277, study PRJNA491770) | bioreactor metagenome | isolation source: DHS bioreactor inoculated with subseafloor sediment | place: Japan: off Shimokita Peninsula | collected 2006-08
GCGCAGTCGATGCAGCCACCTTCAGAGCCTCTCGGCGTGTGAATGTCTTGCTCATCTTGTCTCCTCCGTCGTTGTTTGGCCAGGCAGGCACCCTCGACTTATTTATTCCCGCAGCGCAGCAATTTCACTTTGCGCGGACTCGCTACAGCACCTCACCCGGTACATCAGAATCAAGCCTGGCCGCAGCGACCTGCACTTCCGAATTCGCCACAACCCTTTGATATAAGGGATAACCCTTAAGACCGCACCAGCACGCCAGACGCCGGCGCCACTGCATATTGCGCTGAATTCAAGCCCCGAAAAACACAACATAAGGAATATCAATTATTCTTTGATGGAATCAGTGAAGACCTTCGCCACGGGAGTATGCCGATGGACAGATTCACCAGCATGCAGCTCTTCATCCGCCTAGTGGATAGCGGCAGCTTCTCCCGTACTGCGCGCGACATGAACCTGACGCAGCCGACGGTCACCAAGCACATCGCTGCAATCGAGGCCAGGCTCGGCGTCCGTCTGCTCAACCGCAACACGCGCGGCATGCGGCTTACCGAGGCAGGCACGCTGTTCTATGAACGCTGCAAGATCATTCAGCGGGAAGTCGAGACCGCCGACGACATGGTGACCCGCCTCGGCGAGCGGGTGAACGGCCGCCTGCGCATCGCAAGCTCCTCGGGTTTCGGACGCAGGGTGGTGATGCCGCTGGCACTCGAATTCATGGCCAGCAATCCGGGCGTACAACTCGACCTGCAGTTCGACGACCACATGATCGACCTCGTCGAGCACGGCATCGACGTGTCGGTCCGCATGGGCAAGCTCGCCGATTCCACGCTCGGAAGCCGTTGCCTCGGCCTCAACCCCTGGGTCACCGTGGCGAGCCCGGCCTATCTCGCCCGCTGCGGCGAACCCACTCATCCATCGACGCTCACCGCGCATCACTGCATCGTCTACAGCAGCGTACAGGGCGACCACCTGTGGCATTTCGCCGACGGCAAGGGCAACCCGGTCCCGGTGGCAGTGAGCGGACCGGTGCGCTCAAACAACATCTCCTGCGTCGCCTCGGCCGCAATCGACGGCATCGGCATCGCCCTGCTGCCGCTCTACATCGCGCGCCGGTGGATCGTGCGCGGCACGCTGACCTCCATCCTCAAGGGCTTTCCCCTGCCCTCGCAGGAGATCCACGCCGTCTATCCGTCGCCACGGCTCGTGCCCGCCAAGGTCAGCGCATGGATCGGTTTTCTGCAGACGCAGTTCGAGGACGATGCATGGATCATGCGCGAATGGGGAAATCTCGACTCCCTGCGCTGAGCGATCAGTCCTTGCGCTGTTTCCGACGAATGCCACCGGGAGTGTTGGTGGCGCATCCGTTATAATTACGCCTTTGCCTTCAAGCGCGCTAAAACAACATGGAACTGGCCAAAAGCTTCGAACCGGAGAACATCGAGCGTCGCTGGTACCCCGAGTGGGAATCCCGCGGCTACTTTGATGCCGGCCTCGACAAGTCGAACCCCAACGCCTTCTGCATCCTGCTGCCGCCGCCGAACGTCACCGGCACGCTGCACATGGGTCATGGCTTCAACCAGACGATCATGGATGCGCTCACCCGCTACCACCGCATGCGTGGTCACAACACGCTGTGGCAGCCGGGCACCGATCACGCCGGCATCGCTACCCAGATCGTGGTCGAGCGCCAGCTCGACGCGCAGGGCATCTCGCGTCACGAACTCGGCCGCGAGAAGTTCCTCGAGAAGGTGTGGGAGTGGAAGGAGTACTCCGGCGGCACCATCACCCGCCAGATGCGCCGCCTCGGCACCAGCCCGGACTGGAAGCGCGAGCGCTTCACCATGGACGAAGGCCTGTCGAAGACCGTCACCGAAACCTTCGTCCGCCTCTACAACGAAGGCCTGATCTACCGCGGCAAGCGTCTGGTCAACTGGGATCCTAAGCTGGGTACGGCCGTGTCTGACCTCGAGGTGGTCTCCGAGGAAGAAGACGGCAAGCTGTATCACATCATGTATCCGTTCTCGGACGGCGCGATCGACGGCCTGCAGGGTCTTACCGTCGCCACCACCCGGCCCGAGACGCTGCTCGGCGACGTCGCGGTCATGGTGCACCCGGAAGACGAACGCTACGCCCACCTGATCGGCAAGACCGTGCGCCTGCCGCTCACCGGCCGCGACATCCCGATCATCGCCGACGACTACGTCGACCGCGAATTCGGCACCGGCTGCGTCAAGGTCACGCCCGCGCACGACTTCAACGACTACGCAGTCGGTCAGCGTCACAAGCTCGACATGATCGTCGTGCTCAAGCTCGACGGCAGCATGCCCGCCGTAGCCGAGCGCTATGACACCAACGGACAGGCGCTGGAAGGCGTGGCCATGCCCGCCGGCATCGTCGGCATGGACCGCGTCCCCGCGCGCCAGCAGGTGGTCAGCGAGCTCGAAGCCCTCGGCCTGATGCTCGAGATCAAGGCGCACAAGATGCAGGTGCCGCGTGGCGACCGCACCAACGTCGTGATCGAGCCGATGCTCACCGACCAGTGGTTCGTCGCCATGAGCAAGCCGGGCGCCGACGGCAAGTCGATCACGCAGAAGGCGCTCGACGTGGTTTCGTCGGGCGAGATCAAGTTCTATCCGGAAAACTGGATCAACACCTACAACCAGTGGCTCAACAACATCCAGGACTGGTGCATCTCGCGTCAGCTGTGGTGGGGCCACCGCATTCCTGCCTGGTACGACGAGGAAGGCAAGATCTACGTCGCCACCGACGAAGAAGCCGCGATTCGTGCATGGAAAACCGCGCTCGAAGCGGAGATCGACGGCCTCAAGGCCGAAGTCCAGGCCCGCCAGGCAAAGGGCGAGACCACCGAGCAGCACCCGGAACTCGCGCAGCGCCTGTCCGTGCTGCACGCCCGTTACGAAGAGGGCAAGCTGCGCCGCGAAGACGACGTGCTCGACACCTGGTATTCGTCCGCGCTGTGGCCGTTCTCCACGCTCGACTGGACAGCCGAGTGGCCGCAGCAGAGCAACGACGCACTCGACCTCTATCTGCCCTCCACCGTGCTCGTCACCGGCTTTGACATCATCTTCTTCTGGGTTGCCCGGATGGTGATGATGACGACTCACATCACCGGCAAGATCCCGTTCAAGCACGTCTATGTGCATGGCCTGATCCGTGATGCGGAAGGCCAGAAGATGTCGAAGTCGAAGGGCAACGTGCTCGACCCGATCGACCTCATCGACGGCATCGCCATCGACGAACTGGTGAAGAAGCGCACCTTCGGCCTGATGAACCCGAAGCAGGCGCAGAGCATCGAGAAGAAGACGCGCAAGGAATTCCCCGAAGGCATCCAGGCCTTCGGCACCGACGCCCTGCGCTTCACCTTTGCCAGCCTGGCCAGCCCGGGTCGCGACATCAAGTTCGACCTCGCGCGCTGCGAGGGCTATCGCAACTTCTGCAACAAGCTGTGGAACGCCACCCGCTTCGTGCTGATGAACTGCGAAGGTCAGGACTGCGGCATGAACGAGCACACGCCGGATCAATGCGCACCCGGGGGTTATCTCGACTTCTCCTTTGCCGACCGCTGGATCGTTTCCCGCCTGCAGCGCACCGAAGCCGACGTTGCCACTCAGTTCGAGTCCTACCGCTTCGACCTCGTCGCCCGCACGGTGTACGAATTCGTCTGGGACGAGTACTGCGACTGGTACCTGGAGCTGGCCAAGGTCCAGATCCAGACCGGCACCCCGGAGCAGCAGCGCGCCACCCGGCGCACCCTGCTGCGCGTGCTCGAGACCGTGCTGCGCCTCGCCCACCCGCTGATCCCCTTCATCACGGAAGAGCTGTGGGAAACCGTTGCACCGCTCGCCGGACGCAAGGATGCCGACAGCGTGATGCTGGCGCGCTACCCGCAGGCCGATCTGAGTCGCGTCGACGAAACGGCAGAAGCGAAGGTCACCGAGCTGAAGGCCATGATCTACGCCTGTCGTAACCTGCGCGGCGAGATGAACATCTCCCCCGCCCAGCGTCTGCCGCTGGTCGCGGCGGGCAGCGCCGACACGCTCAAGGCCTATGCGCCCTATCTTGCGGGCCTGGCCAAGCTGTCGGATGTCGAGATCGTCGCCGAAATCAGCGCCGAAGAGCTGGCACCGGTGGCCGTGGCTGGCGAAACCCGCCTGATGCTGCGCGTGGAGATCGACATCGCCGCAGAGCGCGAGCGTCTGGGCAAGGAGATCGCCCGCATCGAAGGCGAGATCGTGAAAGCCGAAGGCAAGCTGGGCAACGCCAGCTTCGTCGATCGTGCCCCCGCTGCCGTCGTGCAGCAGGAGCGCGACCGTCTCGCCGGCTTCAAGGTCACGCTGGAGCAGTTGCGTCCGCAACTGGCAAAGCTGGCAGGTCATTGATGCAATCGCCCGGGGCCGATGCGGCCCCGGGATGAAGCTCAAGCAAAAGGGCCGCTGATCGCGGCCCTTTTGCTTGGGTAACACTTAGTGCAGCATCACTTGCGCCGCATGTAGAACTCGAATGCCTTGTCAGCGGTCTCGCCCTGCTTGACCAGTTCATTCCCGGTCTGCTTGGCGAAAGCCTGAAAGTCTTTCACCGAACCCGGGTCGGTCGCAATGATCCGCACAACCTGGCCATGATCAAGCTCGGCCAGTGCCTTCTTGGCACGCAGGATCGGCAACGGGCAGTTCAGACCGCGGGCGTCTACTTCCTTGTCGAAATCCATTGCTTCGTCCTTAGTCTTCGTTATCAGCAAACCCGACGATTTTAATGTAAAGCGCAGCGCGCCGGTAGACGCAGCCCGCGTGCAAAACCGCTCAGCGCTCAAGTCCGCGCTCGCGACGCTCGTCGCGCACGCGGATTTTCAGTTCGCGCAGGCGCGCGTCGACGGCGGAGAGATCGTAGAAGTCGCCGTCCCCCGCCTTGCGTGCAAGCTCGAGTTGCTCGACCGCCGCAGGATAGCTCCCCTGCAGCGCGTAGACTTCCGCCTGTGCGCGATGGCGGGCGGTCAGCTTGCCAAGCTGGGCGTTGGCTCGCGACAGCAATTGCCACAGCCGGATATCCTCACCGCGCGTCTGCAGCCCCTGACGAACGCCGGCAACCGCATCCGCAGCCCGTCCCGCAATGATCTGCGCATCGGCCAGCGCGTAGCGCAGGCTCTGACTGGCAGGAAAACGCCGCACCGCCGCGTCCAGCGTCCTGACCGCGGCCCCTGCGTCACGCCGTGCCATCGAAAGCTCTGCGGCAAGCGTCTCGATGAAGACTGAGGGCTCCGTGCTGCTGCGCAATGCCTTCAGCCCTGCCTCGGCGTCGTCCAGCCGCCCGGCACGCATCTGCGTCCGGATCAGGCCGTAACGCACGGCCTCGTCCTTGGGCGTGCGCGCAAGAAGGTCTTCAAAGGTCTTCAACGCCTCTGCCGGCTGTGCCGTCTGCGATCGCAGCTTGGCCCGCACGTAGCGGAAGTCGGCGGAATCCGGCACCTGCCGGTAGCGCAGCGACGCCGCACGGTTCTCCATGTCGGCAATACGTTCGGTCGTCAGCGGGTGGCTGCGCAGATAGGCCGGCGCATTGTTCTCGTAAAGACGGCTCGAGCGCTGCAGCCGCTCGAAGAAGCTGGGCATGCCGCGCACGTCGAATCCGGCGGCCTCCAGCGTCTGCAAACCCGCACGATCCGCTTCCCGCTCGAAATCACGGGAGTAGCCAAGCTGCGACTGGATGGCCCCGGCCTGGCCGGCGGCGACGGCAGCCATGCTGGCGTCCGAGTTGCTGCGCGCCGCCAGCACCGCCACCAGCAGCGAGGCGAGCATCAGAATGCCGGCCTGGCTCTGCTTGCCGACGATCTGGGCGATATGACGCTGCGTGACGTGAGCGATCTCATGGCCGAGCACCGAAGCCAGCTCGGACTCGCTCTCGGAGGCGAGAATCAGCCCCGAGTGCACACCGATATAGCCTCCCGGCAAGGCGAAGGCATTGAGGGTGGCATCCTTGACCACAAAGAAATCGAAACTCTGCAGCGGATCGTTGCTGACTGCAGCCAGCCGCTTGCCGAGCCGATTGACGTATTCCTCGACCTCGGGATCGTCGAGATAGGCCGCATCCTTCCAGCGGATCTCGCGGATGATCTCCTCACCGATACGGCGCTCTTCCGCCGGCGACAGGTCGGACGTACCCACGTCGCCGAGATCGGGCAGATCGACGGCATGGGCAGGAAAAGCCAGCGCGAGGCTGAGCAGCAGGGCGAGGGATCGACGCATCATGGGATGCTATGATAGCCCTCCCGAAGCGTAGTTCCGGCGTGCGGTGTATCGGCATGTAGCAAGTGCCAGTCGCGCCGTCGAACCATTCACTCAATACCCTTCCGACACCGAACAATGAGCGATTCCACTCCGTCCGCCCTGACCCATTTCGACGCCGAAGGCCAGGCCCACATGGTTGATGTCGGCGCCAAATCGGAAACCCGCCGGGTTGCCGTCGCGACCGGCCGCATCCTGATGGAAGCCGCGACCTTCGACACCATTCAGAGCGGCACGGCAAAGAAAGGCGACGTGCTGGGCATCGCCCGCATCGCCGCCATCCAGGGCGCCAAACGCTGCAGCGACCTGATCCCGCTGTGCCACCCGATCCCGCTCACCCGCGTCGCCGTCGAGTTCGAAAGCGATCCCACCGCGCTCGCCATTCGCTGCACGGTGACGGCCGAAACCGTCGGCCGGACCGGCGTCGAGATGGAAGCGCTCACAGCGGTCAACGTCGCCCTGCTCACTATCTACGACATGTGCAAGGCGATGGATCGCGGCATGCGCATGGAAAGCATCCAGCTGATGGAAAAGCTCGGCGGCAAGTCGGGGCACTGGGTTTCTGGCAGCTGAAGCCGCTTGGGCGCAAAACCTTCATTGCGCGGCGCAAGGGGCGAAAGCCGACAATGCGTGCCGCTGAAAATCGCCCAGGAAACAGCGTAAGCCGCTGAATTCATTCTGTTGATCAAGACCGGGCCAGGCCAGGCACCGGAATTGCGTTCACGCCGGATGCAGTTTTGCTTCAAAGGTCAGGCGTGGTGAAGGTGCCACGCCCTGGTTTAAATCTGGAATGAACACGCAGGGAAATCATGGCAATCAAGGATATCAAGGCCTTTTCGGACAAAGCCCGCGCTGATGCGGCCCTCGGCGAACAGCTGAAGGCCTGTCAGAAAGTCAGGGAACTGCTCGCACTCGCGCGCGACAGCGGCTTCCCGATCGACGAAGTCGAACTCTATCCGCCCAACGAGCCGCAGTTCACCGAAGACCAGTTCTCCGAGCGGCTGTGCAAGGCGCTGCTGCGGGTCTGATCCGACAAGGGCCTGACATCCGTCAGGCCCGGCCTTCCTCCGGCGCGAACAGCCTCAGCGCCCGCGCACCATCGACATGATCTGGCCCGCATCGAGCGAACCCGCCCGCTCCTGGATCTGCGGCAGATAACGCGCCTGCATCTCCTTGGCCGGTCCCAGCAGATTCTGGAACGTGTCGCGCAGCAGTTCGGTACTCATCTGCCGCCCGCCTCCGTAGTAGCGCCGCGCCACCTGACCGAGCGCATAGGTGGTGGCGAAAGAGAATGCGACGCTGGTCGCGGACTTGCCGAGTTGGCGCCCCAGACCGCCCCCGACCTTGCCCAGCAGTCCGCCAAGCAGCTTGCGCCCGAACTGTTCGAGATACTGCGAGGTCAGGCCGACGCCCATCGTGGCCAGCAGTTCGCGGATGTGGCCCTGGTCGAGTTCGTGCCCATAGGTCTTTCCAATGCCATAGACCATCTTGATCTGCAGCGGAATGATCGCCATCGAGGCCCACGACTGCGGCAGAAGCTCAAGCGCCCCGTTCAGAATCGCGTAGTTGAGAATGCTGCGGTCCATCTCGGCGTCCGCCGCCGGGTTCGATGCAGCGCGCGGGACTTCCTGACCAGCTGCGGCGCCCGCTGGCGCCATCGGCGCTGCCGCATCGATCAGGTCGGCCATCTCCTCCCCCTGCTGGTCGACCGGCGCTGTCACCGCCCGCCCCAGACCCAGCGCGGCCGCGAGCGCATCGAGGAAGGCACGCTCGGCCGGACTGGTGTGACCGTCTGCATCGCAGACACAGACGGCCATCTCGTATGCAAGTTGCCGGTGGGTCGGCTCGCCCAGCGCGGCGACCGCATCGACCAGGCTGACGCGCTTGAGCAAGACCTGCTGGTAAAGACCGCGCAGATCGGCCGCACCGGCTTCTCCGCTCAACGATTCGGCGATGCCGCGAATCTGTTCACGCTCCTGCTCGTCGTTCGCGCCGTCGGCGAAGGCGGCCATCAGGGCGATGGTCAGGACGGCTTTCTGCTGATCTGCATTCATGATGTCTCGGGCTTGATGAAACGGGTGCACTCAAGACCCGATGAGCATGCACGAGTTCCCCGCAGTGACGCAGGCGCCCGATCAGAAGGTCATGCGCCAGGGCAGTTCGCCCTGGATGAAGAGTCTGGCCTCGTCCGATGCAGGGCGAGAGAAGAAGCGCTGCGTCGGCGTGTGTTCGCACACCTTGCCCGCAGACAGGAAGACGATATCGTCACCGAGCCGGGTAGCCTGTCCGAGGTTGTGGGTCACCATCAGGATGCGGGTGCCGTCGGTACGGATCTCGCGGATGATGCGCTCGACTTCCGCCGTTGCCGACGGATCGAGGCTGGCGGTGGGTTCGTCGAGCAGCAGCAGGCACGGGCGGGTCAGCCAGGCGCGCGCAAGCGCCAGCCGCTGCTTCTCCCCGCCCGACAACTGGCGCGCGCTGTCAGCGGCGCGATGTGCGAGCCCGATGCGCTCGAGCACGGCCATCGCCCTGCGCTGGCGCTCGGCCGCAGACACGCCGAGCGGCTTGAGTCCGAGCGCGACGTTCTCCAGCACCGTGGCACGCAGCATCATCGGATGCTGGAACACCATCATCACCCCGCGCGCCGGACGCACACCACCACCCCAGTCGATTGTCCCGCCGCAAGGTTCGACCAGGCCGCACAGCACGCGCAGCAACATGCTCTTGCCCGCTCCGTTGGGACCGAGCAAGAGCGTGATGCCCTCGCTGCCGAGCTGCAGATCGATGCCGTCGAGCACGGCATGTCCGTTGGGTGAAAAGCGCAGATTGTCGATACGGACAGGGAACATCGGACCTCGGTCAGTCGTAGCGTCGCATCGCCCACTGCCGCAGCAGGAAGGCAAAGGCGTTGAGCGCGAGAATGAGCAGGATCAGCACCACACCGAGCGCAATGGCCAGCGGCAGGTCGCCCTTGCTGGTTTCCAGCGCAATGGCCGTCGTCATCACCCGGGTCGAGCGGTCGATGTTGCCACCGACGATCATTACCGCGCCCACCTCGCTCATGGCGCGCCCAAGCCCCGCGAGCACCGCGACCATCAGGGAGTGGCGACAGTCGTACAGCAGCGTGGTCACGCTTTGCCACCAGCTGAAGCACATGACCTGCAGTTCTTCCGCGTAGCGTTGCCACACATCCTCCACCACCTGGCGCGCAATCGCAGCCATCAGCGGGATCACCAGCAAGGTTTGCGCGACCACCATTGCAGCCGGGGTGTAGAGCAAGCCAAAGTCGCCGAGGGGCCCCGAGCGCGACAGGAACAGATAGACCACCACGCCCACCACGACCGAGGGCAGGCCCATCAGGCCGTTGATGAGTACCGAGGCGGCATGCTTGCCGGGAAAGTTCCCGACGGCCAGACAGGCGCCGAGCGGAAGGCCGATGAGCGTACCCAGCATGACCGCGCCGCCGCTGACCTTCAGCGACAGCCAGACGATCTCGCCCACTCGCGCGTCGAAAGTCGCGAGCAGGGCCAGTGCATCGGCAAAGGTGGAGGTGAACATCGACATCGCGGGGAGAATACCCGAATCCGCGCGACCTGCCGTGATCGAGGGCGGCCCAGGGGGCGCCGGTGTGGCTGTTGGGTGGGCTGTCGAGAGCGCCGCCGGGAAATGCGTTTGTGGGGAAACAAGCCGATGCATGTCTGAGCCCGCATCGCGGGCGAGTTTGCATCGGCGCCCCACAAATGCAGTTCCTGGCGGGAAGCCGAAGGCCGCGAACGTCTGCCCGCCCGGCAGCCACACCGGAACAGCTCCCAGGGCCGCCCTCGACCACACCCCTGGATTACACGCTGTCAGCCGCCACCCTTCTGCATCGAGCGATCGAGTCTGGCAAGCCAGCTGCGCCGCGCCGGCTCGTCACCGCCTTCAAAGCAATATCTGACCTGCAGCTGAGGCAGCTCGAAAAGGCCCAGCCTGCGCACCGGCAAAACGAGCAGTTCCAGCCTCAGGCGCTGCTCGCCATCAACCAGCAGCAGGCGTCCCGGCGTTGGAGTGCTCACGTCTGCCCATGCGCCACGCAGATCGCGCTCGAACTCCGCCGGCGTCGCCGTCACCAGGCGCTCGACGACCTCCGGCACCGGACCATTGATGAAAGCCATCCTCAGCCGCCGGCGATCGGCGGCCAGATCGCCAGTTCGTCACTCGGCTGCAGACGGTGGCGAATACGCTCGGACGGCGGAATGAAGACACCATTGACCAGCACCAGATGCGCGCTGCGCTCAGGCACGTTGTAGCGGCGGATCAGGTCTGCCACCGTCGTTCCGTCCTCCACATCGAGCTCAAGGCGGTTGCCCTTGCGCTCGGCGGGAAGGTAGTCGGACAGCGAAGCAAACAGTTTGAACGCAACTTTCATCGTGACACGTGCCCTCACCTTGCGAGCGCCATCGGTTGCGAGGTCGCGACATAGGCATCGACGAACTGCAACGGTGTCTCAAGCAAGCGCTCTTTCCACTTCCCGAGTTTGACCTGCCCGTGAATCAGGCCGCGCAGGGCACCGACATGCTCGGTCAGCCCGATCGATGTGGCACCGATCAGTACATCGTCCTTGAACTGCAGGCTCAGGTAGCGGCTTCGCATTTCATCCACATGCTCGACGCCCTCACCGCCCTTGTCCGCCGCCTCACCCCACCATTGTCCGAACGAGGTCGAGATCAGGCCCAGGGTATCGAGCACGTTGATCGCCAGCACGCCGTTGAGGCAGTTGTCCCGTCCCGCCATGTTGAGTGCGGCCACGCGGGCCTGATCGGCAGCGTTGGGCTGAATCGCGGCGACAAGGTGGGCGCCGGTAAACACGTCCGGCGCCTCAGCCACGTCACCCGCAGCGTAGATACCTTTCACGCTGGTTTCCAGATGGTCGTCCACCAGCACGCCCTTGGCCACATGCACGCCCGTTCCCTCGAGAAAGGCGACGTTCGGCGCCACGCCCGCGGCAACGATCACCAGATCGCAGTCGATCTTGGCACCCGTGCTCAGGCTCACCGTCAGTGGCGAGCCCGCACCGCGGTCGATGCGGTTGACCCCGGCCGAGGTGATCACCTTCACACCCTTGTTCTCGACCCACTCCTTGATCATGCCGCCCGCTTTCGGCGTCATCATGCGCGGCACCATGCGGTCGCCCATCTCCACCACGGTGAGCTCGACGCCGCGCTTGGCCAGCGCCTCCATGATGATGCAGCCGATGAAGCCGGCGCCCAGCTGCAGCACCCGCGCACCGGGCTTCGCGTGTGCGGCGATCGCACGCGCATCCTCCAGGGTCCAGCAGGTCTGCACCTCGGGCAGGTCGACGCCCGGAATCGGCGGGCGCACCGGGTGCGAACCGGTCGCGATCAGGAGACGGTCGTAGTCCTCGAAATGGCCGTCGAAAAACAGCATGCGCTGCTTCTCGGTGTCGAGCGCCACGGCCCGCCCGCGCAGTTCGCGGATGCGGAGCTGCTCGAAGTGGCCCGGCGCCTTGCGCAGCCAGGTGCCCTTCTCGTCGATGTTCTCTTCCAGCAGGTAGGGAATCGCCATGCGCGAATAGGGCGGTGAGTCCTCGTTCCCAACCAGCACGATTTCGTCCTGCGGCGCGGCGCGGCGCAGGGTTTCAGCGGCCACCACACCAGCGGGGCCGTTACCGAGTATCAGGTGTTTCATCAGACATCCTCAATGCACAGCCGCGGCCGGCCCCTCGCAAGGCCTCCGCGATCATTGCAAATGCGACCGATGCGGGCGCTGCCACGAGCGGCCGGTTGTCGGCCGGCCGCTCACTGGCTCCCGCTCCCCGTTTACAGCCCCAGGCGGGCCTTGGTCTCAGCGGTCGGCACACCGTCAGGCGTCCAGCCACGCGCCTTGTAGTACTCCGGCAGCATGGTCGCCAGCCCATTGACCAGCCCCTTGGCCGGACCGGTCTTGGCCGGCTCGGTGGTCAGGCGCGGCGGCAGGTTGTCGTCCTTGGCGGTGAAGCCGGCAGCGTTGTTGAACTCGCGCTCCATGTTCCAGATGCGCTCGCCCACCTCGTTGAGCTTGTCCATGCTCCAGTCGCCCTCGCAGGCGGCGTCGAGCTGGGGCTGCACATCGGCCAGGGTCCACGCAAAGCTGGTGAAGACGCAGATGCCGGCAGAGTCGAACACCGCGGTGGCATCCTGGAACGCCTTGACCAGCTCCGGCTTGCCCTCGGTGGTGAGCGGATCGGTCTTGACCGGAATGCCGAGCACTTCGGAGGCCACGGTGTAGCCGCGCAAATGGCAGGCGCCGCGGTTCGAGGTGGCGTAGGCCAGGCCCATGCCCTGGATGCCGCGCGAATCGTAGGCCGGGAACTCCTGGCCCTTCACGCTCATCGACAGCTCGGGATGACCGTACTTTTCGCACAGGCGCTTGGAGCCGAGGCCGATCTCCTTGCCAAAGCCCTCGCCATTTGCCGTCATCTCCACCAGCTTCGCCAGCGCCTCGGCAGAGCCGAAGGGCGAATCGATGCCGATCTTGGCCGAATCGAGCACGCCCATGTCGTACAGCTCCATCACTGCACCCACGGTCGCGCCGAAGGAGATCGGGTCCATGCCCTGCTCGTTGCAGATCATGTTGGCGTACTGCAGGGCCTCGATATCGCCCACGCCGTTGGCTGCGCCCAGTGCCCAGGCGGCCTCGTACTCCAGACCGCCGGACGCCCCCCAGTACTTGGGACTGTTCTTGACGGTGAAGTGGCCCTTGTCGATTTCCGAGATGCGACCGCAGGCGATGGTGCAGCCGAAACAGGCGGCATTGGTCACCAGCTGCGGCTTGCCGTCGCTCTCGCGCTTCTCGTGCATCGCCTCGGCGGAGATCTTGCCGGCGTCCTCGAACTGCACGTCGCGGTGATTGCGGGTGGGCAGCGCGCCCATCTCGTTGATCACGTTCATCAGCACCTGGGTGCCGTACTTGGGCAGCCCCTGGCCGGTCACCGCGTTATCCGCCAGCACCTTCTTGGCGTCGGTGGTCGCCTTCATGAAGGCCTTGAAGTCGTGAATGCCGGACACGCCCTTGGTGCCGCGCAGTGCGACTGCCTTGAGGTTCTTCGAGCCCATCACCGCACCCACGCCGGAGCGCCCTGCTGCACGGTGCAGGTCGTTCACCACACAGGCGAACATCACTTCGTTTTCGCCCGCGAGGCCGATCGACGACACGCGCACCAGCGGATCCTGCAGCTCGTGCTTGATCGTCTCTTCGGTCTCCCAGCAGCTGCGACCCCACAGATGGCCTGCATCGCGCAACTCGGCCTTGTCGTTTTCGATGTAGAGATAGACCGGCTTGGGCGACTTGCCCTCGAAGATGATCATGTCCCAGCCGGCGAACTTGAGTTCGGCGCCAAAGTAGCCGCCCGAATTCGAGCACGCGATGGCCCCCGTCAGCGGCCCCTTGGTCACCACCGTATAGCGCCCGCCGGTCGAGGCCATGGTGCCGGTCAGCGGACCGGTGGCCATGATCATCTTGTTGTCGGGTGACAGCGGATCGACCTTGGGATCGATTTCCGATACCAGGTACTTGGTCGCCAGACCGCGCGAGCCGAGGTAATCCTGAGCCCACTTCATGTTCAGCGGCTCTTCCTTGCATGTGCCTGCCGTCAGATCGACACGCAGGACTTTTCTGTTCCAGCCCATGGTTGCTCCTCCTTCAGGCGGCAGTGGTCGGCGTATTGGCCTTGGCGGCCCAGGTGCGCATCTTGTCCAGCCCCGTCCAGTCGGCGTCGATGTAGGTGATCGCCGCCGTCGGACAGGCCTCGGCACAGGCAGGATTGCCATCGCACAAGTCGCATTTCTGCACCTTGCCCGACTCCTGGTTGTAGTTGATCGTGCCGAAAGGACAGGCGATCGTGCACACCTTGCAGCCAACGCAGGTGTCTTCGAACACCATCTTGGCGCCGGTGGAAAGGTCGATGCGGATCGCATCGACCGGACAGGAATTCAGGCACCAGGCTTCGGTGCACTGGGTACAGGTGTATGGCACCTTGCGCCCCTCGGCCTCGAAGTTGAATACCTTGATCCGCGACTTGCTGGGATTGAAGACCCCGGTGTGCTCATACGAGCAGGCCATCTCGCACTGCAGACAGCCGGTACACTTTGCGGGATCAATATGAAGTGATTTCCACATCAACCTTCTCCTCCGATTTCCGTTGTTATGACAGTGATGAAGCATTTCCTATGAAGCACACTTCATACCTGCCTTCGAGGATACGCCCGACCCGGGACGGGACAAGCGCAGGAAAACCCTTATTACTTATGGATTAGACGGCCCGGAACGCAGCCTTATTTCATGCGGCCGATCTTGCGATACAGGGTGTTGCGACTGATGCCGAGACGGCGTGCTGCGGCCGACACATTGCCGCCCTCTTCGAGCATCACGCGGGAAATTGCATCGAGCTCGATCTCGTCCAGGCTGCGCCCCGCGGCGGCTTGCGCGGGTACTGCCGCCGCAGTCGGTGAGGACGCCGCCACCGCGCTGGCCTGCCCGCTCTCGGCGTCGTCCATCGGATCGGAACCGAACAGCTCCTCTGGCAGATGCAGAGGCAGAATCTCGTATTCGTCGTCATCCAGCAGCGCCACTGCAACTCGGATCACGTTCTGCAGCTGGCGCACATTGCCCGGCCAGGGGTAGCGCTCGAAGAAGTCGAGCACCTGCTCGCTGATCGTCACCTCGCCACGCGCGGAGTCGACTTCGGACGCCAGAATGATGGCGACGATCGAGCGGATGTCACTGCGGTCGCGCAGGGGTGGCAGGGTGACGGTCAGGCCATTCACCCGATAGTAGAGATCCTCGCGGAAGCTGCCGTTGCGCACCGACTCTCGCAGCACCCGGTGGGTCGCACACACCAGGGTGATATCGACCGGCACATTGCGTTGAGCCCCCACCGGTGTCACGCAGCGCTCCTGCAGCACCCGCAGCAGACGCGCCTGCATCGCCAGCGGCATGTCGCCGATTTCATCGAGGAACAGCGTGCCGCCATGCGCCTGCTGGATCTTGCCCACGGCCCCTTCGCGCCGCGCACCGGTAAAGGCGCCGCCGACGTAACCGAAGAGTTCGGATTCGATCAGGTTCTCGGGAATGGCCGCGCAGTTGACCGCCACGAAGGGGCCGTCCTGGCGCGGACTGGAATAATGGAATGCGCGCGCAAACAACTCCTTGCCCACGCCCGATTCACCCTGAATCAGGAGCGGAATGTCCTTGCCCATGATGCGCGCTGCGCGATCCAGCGCCAGCTGCAAGCGTGCATCGCCGGTCGACAGGCACTCGAGCGTCGCCCGCCCGCTGCGACGGTCGCACGGCGGATTGCGTCCGGCCGACTCGCCCGCGCCCGACGTACTGCGCGCCTCACCCTGTCCGCCGGCATCGCTGCGCGAGTTCGCCTTACCCACCGTCGGCACCCGCCCGCGGATGCGCGCATAGAGCGGTTCGCCCCCGCGCAGCTCGAGCGCCTGCAGCGAGCATACATCGCGCGAGCAGCGGTCGATGAAGGTGCCGAAGGGCAGGCGGAACAGGGCGCCGAACTCACCGCAGACCATTCCACCCTGCTTCACGCCGAGCAGAGCCCTGGCCACCGGATTGGCCCCGACGACGCGCCCCTCGGACGACACCGCGAGCAAGCCCTCCTGCAGGCCGCCGACACACTCGGGACGGTTATGGAATGCGATCAGCAGTTCGCGCGCGAACTCGATCTCGAACAGACGCTTCTCGAGCAACTGCGCAGCCAGACGCGCCAGTCCGAGTGTATGGCGCTGATTGCCACGATAGTCGCCGGAGATATCCAGCACCCCCTCGATCTCACCGCGCGGGTTGAACACCGGCGAGGCGCTGCAGGTCAGGATGCCGTTACGGTCAAGAAAGTGCTCGGCACCGTTGACCTCGACCGGCGCAGCCTCGACCAGGGTGGTGCCGATCGCATTGGTGCCCCGTACCGACTCGCTCCATGAGGAGCCTGGCTGCAAGGCCACGCGTTGCGCCCGGCTGACGAAATCGGGATCGCCCATGCTGTGCAGGATCATGCCCTGGCTGTCGGCCAGGATCACCATGCTGCCCGAAGCGCGGATCTGCTCGAACACATGCTCCATGATGCCGGCCGCGTTGCTCAGCAGGGACTTGCTGCGCTCCCGCGCAAGATCCAGCCCGAACCGGCCTTCGGGGTCGCCGCGGCCATCGTCCCGATAATCGACGCCACTGTCCCGGCAGCGCAGCCAGGATCGCAGCACCTCCTGCGGCAGTTCGATGTCCGCACACTCTCCACGATCGAAAAACTGGTGTCGCGCCTCACGCACACGCAGTTCGTGCGGCGTCGTGGCCATTGGGTGACCTGTCATGTCGTCTCCTCCAGCCCCCTGTCTCTATTTTTTGTCGGGGGACATGTTCCAAAACTTAGCACCTGTCACGATGCGCAGCAACCGCCGCACCCTGGCGGCAGTTCATCGTGAGCAATTTCCTTGCCATACAGGGAGTCCGGCAACAGTGGCACAGCGTTTGCAGAGCATGAGCACACCGGCCCAACCGGGGACATGCGAATCAAAGCGCTTCAATACCAGCCATGAGGAACGATACAGTGGAAGACAAGTACAACAAGGAGACAGTCACCCGTTCATTGCGTCAGATCGCTTGCGCTGCAGCATTGGCAAGCGTCACGCTGATCGCGGGTGCTCACGGAGACGTCACGCCGCAGGCGGTTGATGTATCCACGCTCAAGCCGCTCGGAAAGGACTGGCTTGTCAGCAACCCCTATCGCAAGGACAAGGAAGCCATCCGCATCGGCGACTCGGCCTACAACCAGAACTGTGCGCGCTGCCACGGCCTGGGCGCCGTCTCCGGCGGGATCGCACCTGACCTGCGTTACCTGCCTGAAGGTGACGAGGGCGACGAGATTTTCATGCAGCGCATCCGTGACGGTGCCAGCCGCGGGGGACGTGTCTACATGCCGCCGTTCGAGGGTATCCTGCCGCAGGAAGCAATGTGGTCGATTCGTGCATGGCTGGAGACCGTACGTGAAGAATGAACGCAGACACTTTCTCCTGGGCGCAGGCGCAATGCTGGTCGCTGCCGCGCTGCCCGCGCGTGCGGCGGCGGCCGAACTTGAGCTGCAACAGGCTGGCGCACTACGCATTGCGGTCTATGCCAACTATCCGCCCTGGTCGGACAAGGGCCAGGGCATTGATATCGCACTGGGCAGGGCGCTGGCGGCCAGGCTCGGGCTGCGTGCCGAGTTCGTCGAGTTTCCGGCCGACGAAGACATGAGCGACGACCTGCGCAACATGGTGTGGAAAGGCCACTACCTGGGCATGCGCCCCGGCGACGTGATGCTGCACGTACCGGTCGATCGCAACTTTGCCGCCAACAATGACAAGGTTACGATCTTCGCGCCCTACCACCTCGAAACCATGGCGATTGCGCGCAACAGCGCACGCATTCCAGCCATCGCGGGGTCGGCCGCCAACGCATTCGAAGTGTTCACGCGCGAGCGCATCGGCGCCGAGCTCGACACCCACGGAAGCGACTTCATGCTCCATGTGCTCAACGGTCGCCTGCGTGACCAGGTCACTCACTACCGCAGCATTCCGCTCGCAGCAGCGGGTCTGAAGGCCGGCGAAGTGGCTGCCGTGATCGGCACCCGCACCGAACTTGAAGTGGCATTCAAGGATGCGCCCGGCGTTGTCATCGACAGCCTGCAGATGCCCGAACTTCGCGTGACCGGCTGGCCACTGGGTATGGCGGTGAAAGCCGATCATCCGACGCTTGCTGCTGCACTCGGCGACGCCCTGGCAGAGCTTCAGCGCAGCGGCGAGCTTGGCCGCATCTTCAGTGAGAACGGCAGCACTCACCGTCTCCCCGGAGGAATCTGACTCATGACAACACGCCAGAACCGGCGGTGAGCATGCACTCCGTCACCCCTTGCCCTGCATGACATTTGCGGGCCTGGCGCCCAGCCTCGCCGGCGCTGTCCCTCTTGCCCATGTCCCAACTGAAAAGTCGGGCACGGTCCGCGACACCGAAACCGATCAGCCCGTGGGCGAGCTGCCATGGGGCGTTGAAATCAACTAAGCACGCAACGCAACGCAACGGTCGCGGCGCCATGTTGCTGCACTGAGTGCACGCCATCCTGGTGCCGGACCTGATCGACCGAGTCGGAAAACGGTGTCGCGCGCAAACGGAAGACACCTGCTCCAAAACGAGACACCTGCTCCACTCCGGAGCAGGTGTTTTTTCTGCTCAGTCCTTTGCGCCAGCAAGAATCCATGCGATCGCGGCTTTCAGATTGTCGTCGCTGATCCTGCTTTCATCGTTCGGCGTCATTGGAATGGCGCCCCAGGTGCCTGAACCACCATGGCGGACCTTGTCGAAGAGCTCGGATGCGGCGCCGGCCTGCCCTTCGTACTTTGCCGCCACCTCACGATAGGCCGGGCCCACCATCTTCTTGTCGACTGCATGACAGGCCACACAGCGCGCTTTCTTCACGATCTCCATCGACGCCATTGCCGGCGCCGACATCGAGGCCATCAGCACAGCCCCCACTACCATCGTCCTGATCATCACGGTATTCACTCCTTGGCCGGGTGCACGCCGCACCCTTCTGTTGGGAAACGGGTTTCAAACAACACCGGCTGCCTCCAGCCCGGCCCATTCTTCGTCGGTGAACAGGCGCGAACGGGTGTGAAAGCTCTTGCCTTCAGGCCCTTCCAGCGAGAAGGTTCCACCCCCACGCGTATCGAGCACATCAATGATCAGCTGCATGTGCTTCCAGTACTCATATTGCGAACTGCTGATGTAGAAAGGACAGCCGCCGATCTCGCCCAGGCGCACATCCTGGTCGGTGCACAGCTCGCCCGGCAGGTAGCAGTTGGCAGCACTGCCGTCACAGCAGCCGCCGGACTGGTGGAATATCAGGTCGCCATGCTTGGCGCGCAGCAACTCGATCAGGGCCAGTGTGGCCTCGGTTGCAATGACTCTCTCGACCATGACGGCCTCCATCGTTGCAAAAAAAGCGGGCGGCAATTGCCGCCCGTGAACTCACTTTCATGAGGAGGGAGAACTTCAGGCTGCCCCGCATATCGCAGCTCGACATGCGGGGCCTTGTATCAGAAGAAGCCGAGCTTCTTCGGGTCGTAGCTGACCAGCAGGTTCTTGGTCTGCTGATAGTGGTCGAGCATCATCTTGTGCGTCTCGCGACCGATACCGGACTCCTTGTATCCGCCGAAGGTGGCGTGTGCCGGATAGGCGTGGTAGCAGTTCGTCCACACGCGTCCGGCCTTGATTGCGCGACCCATGCGATACGCCCTGCTGCCATCGCGCGTCCACACACCGGCACCCAGTCCGTAGAGGGTATCGTTGGCCAGTTCGAGCGCTTCAGCTTCGGTCTTGAAGGTGGTCACCGCCAGCACCGGTCCGAAAATCTCTTCCTGGAAGATGCGCATCTTGTTGTGGCCCTTGAACAGGGTCGGCTTGACGTAGTAGCCGTCACCCAGCTCGCCTTCCAGCTGCGCCCGGCCGCCACCGATCAGGAGCTCGGCACCTTCCTGCCGGCCCACATCCATATAGCTCATGATCTTGCTCAGCTGCTCTTTCGAGGCCTGAGCGCCCATCATCACGTCGGTATCGAGCGGGTTGCCCTGCTTGATGGCTGCGACGCGCTCGAGCACGCGCGACATGAACTTGTCGTAGATCGACTCGTGGATCAGCGCACGCGACGGGCAGGTGCACACTTCGCCCTGGTTGAAGGCAAACAGCACCAGACCTTCGATCGCCTTGTCGAAGAACTCGTCGTCGGCATCGGCGATGTCGGCGAAGAAGATGTTGGGCGACTTGCCGCCCAGCTCAAGCGTTGCCGGAATCAGGTTGTTTGCAGCGGCCTGGGCGATCACGCGGCCGGTCGAGGTGGAGCCGGTGAAGGCGATCTTTGCAATGCGCTTGCTGTTGGCCAGCGGCATGCCGGCTTCGCGACCGAAACCGTTGACCACGTTGAGCACGCCCGGCGGCAGCAGATCGGCGATCAGCTCGGCCAGCACCAGGATGCTGACCGGAGTCGATTCAGCCGGCTTGAGCACCACGCAGTTGCCGGCGCCGATGGCAGGCGCCAGCTTCCAGGCGGCCATCAGAATGGGGAAGTTCCACGGAATGATCTGACCCACGACGCCCAGCGGCTCGTGGAAGTGGTACGCCACGGTGTTTTCGTCGAGATCGCTCAGACTGCCTTCCTGCGAGCGCAGGCAGCCGGCGAAATAGCGGAAGTGATCGACCGCCAGCGGGATGTCGGCATTGAGCGTCTCGCGAATCGGCTTGCCGTTATCCACGGTCTCGGCATAGGCAAGGATCTCGAGATTGGCTTCGAGCCGGTCCGCGATCTTCAGCAGGATGTTGGCCCGTTCGGCCGGCGGGGTGCGGCCCCAGGCGTCGGCAGCAGCATGCGCGGCATCCAGTGCGAGTTCGATGTCCTCCGCGGTGGACCGGGCGGCCTTGCAGAACACGGCGCCGGTAATCGGCGTGATGTTGTCGAAGTACTGCCCCTTGACCGGCCGAACCCACTCGCCACCAATGTAGTTGTCGTACTTTTCCTTGAACTGAACCTTGGCACCAGGCCTGCCGGGCATTTCGTAGATCACTTTTTGTCTCCTTCCGGGTAAGCGAATAACGCGGTGTTGCGTTGCACCTCCTTTCGCAGGCCCCATGCCAGCCCTTGAGCCTTTGCATCCCGTTCGGAAAAATCTCCATAGTTTTCCGGCACATGTCTCATTTCCACGCGGCATGCACCGGTATCGGGCAGCGCATGACTGTCACCCGCCGCGCTGTTCAATTTGGGTACAGCTGCTCCAATGCGATGCAGGAATCCCTATGAATCAGGCTGCATATCGACGCACACAAGACCTATGCAACAAAATTTGTGCAGTAGAAACAAGCACGCCGCACCCAGGAAGGTTAACGTTCGCGGAAGGCACGTTTCCTGCATCAAAAATGTTATGAACAAGGCAAGCTCATCCGTTGCGCTCCCTCCCGACCTGCGCGCCTCCTGGCTGCGCAGCCAGGCGCATGGGCTGCAGACCGACCAGCCACTTCCGCTCGACCCGCTGAATCGGGCAGATCTCGCAGACCGTCTTGAGTCCAATGCCCGCCTGGTGACGTTCTCGCAACCGGTCATCGAGAACCTGCTGCGGCAGATCGACAGCAGGGACGCAACCGTACTCCTGACCGACAATCAGGGGCTCATCCTCAGTGCAAACGGGGACACCGGCTTTCTGGACCGGGCCGCCCGCGTCGCGCTCGGCCCCGGCGCGGCCTGGAGCGAGGAAGTGATGGGCACCAATGCCATCGGCACGGCGCTCGCCACTGGCGACATCATCGCGGTTCGCGGACATGAGCACTTTCTCGAGCGCAACCGCTTTCTGACCTGCGTCGCGATTCCCATCCTGGCTCCCACCGGCGGCATCGCAGGCATCCTCGACATCTCGACCGATGCCAATGCCAACCTGTCGCATTCCAACGCGCTTTTGCGCACGACGGCCGAGATCATCGAACACCGCCTCGTCGAGAGCATGGACGACGGCTTTCTTCGCGTGCGCTTCCACAACCGCCCTGAACTGCTTGGCAGCCCCCTCGAAGCCATTGCAGTATTCGACGAGGGCGGGCGAGTGATGGCCTGCAACCGCAACGCCCGCAACCTGCTCAGGATGCATCAGGAGTATCCCGACGCAAGCTGCGAAGACTGCTTCGCCATCACCTGGCAAAGGCTGCTCGACTGGGCAGCGCTCGATCAGAGCCTTCCCTTCCCGCTGCGCGCCCGCCAGGGCCAGACCCTGGCGGCCCGCGTCAGCCTTCATCGACGCCCGCTCGACTTCAGCCAAGGCCGCACTCACGGCAAGACGGGGACACCCGGTGCAGACAACCCGCCCGCAGCAAACGCAGACAGCGTCGTTGCCGTCACACGCAGCACGCCATCAGGCGACCACCGAGTCATCGCCGCCACGACACAGATCCGCCGTTGGGCCAGTGGCACAGGCCCGTTGCTGATCGAAGGTGAAACCGGCACCGGAAAGCATTACCTCGCAAGCACCCTCTGGCACGAGCATGCCCCCGGAACCCCGCTGATCCAGATGGATTGCCGCGCCCTCGCCTCCAGCACCGACATTGCCGCGGAGCTGGCAGTCGCAATGCGGCAGGCGCGCGGCGGTGCGCTCTATCTGAGCGACATCGACGCCCTGCCACTTTCATGGCAGGGCAGCCTGTTCGCAGATACGGCGCACCTCAGCCCGCGGCTTGTTGCCGCGACCCGCCGCAACCTCGATGTCCTGGTCGACGAGAACCGCCTCAACATGAGCGCCTTCGCTGCCAGCCACGGCATCGAAGTCCACCTGCCGCCGCTGCGCCGCCGCAGCGACTTCGACAGTCTGGTGCGCGGCTTCGTCCGCGGGGAATGTCCAGACCGTCCGATGTACGTCTGCCCCGACGCCCTCGCCCTGCTGCGCAAACACCGCTGGCCCGGCAACCTGAGCGAACTTCACAACCGCCTGCGCCTGATCCTCGCGCTGATGGGCGACGAAGCTGGGCAACTGTGCCCGGACGACATCCCCGAAGAGCTGCTGGAGCAGATCGGCGACTGAAGGTTCGACCGAGGCAGGCCTGCCCTGCTCGTGATCTCAATGATTGAAACGGCGGCCGTTTCGCGCAGTGGCACAGAGGACAACTCGTGCAGTCGTGCTTCTCCACGCCTCCGCGTGCCACTACCCCCTTTGGTACAGTGACGTTCCTGTCAGAGAACCACAAAGCGGATATTTTCCATGCACATCAACGCGGACTTCTCCCTGCGCGCCGTCGTACAACATCAGGACCTGCCCTGGGTCAGCTCTCCCGCTGGTGGCGTCGAGCGGCGGATGCTTGAGCGCGATGGCGACGAGGTGGCGCGCGCGACCTCGATCGTCCGCTACCTGTCGGGGGCAAGGTTCGAGCGCCACCTGCATGAACTGGGCGAGGAGATCTTCGTGCTCGAGGGCACATTCAGTGACGAATCGGGCGACTACGGCGCGGGCACCTATCTGCGCAATCCCCCGGGGTCGTCGCACGCACCGCACTCGGCCACGGGCTGCGTGCTGTTCGTGAAACTGCGTCACATCAACCCGGCGGATCAGGCCCATCTGGCAATCGATACCACGACCGCGACCTGGTATCCGGGACTTGTGCCCGGCCTGTCAGTGCTACCGCTTGCCGAGTTCGGCACCGAGCACACGGCGCTGGTGCGATGGGCACCGGGGACCTGCTTCAACCCGCACCGTCACTACGGCGGCGAGGAGATCTTCGTCATTGACGGCGTGTTCGAGGATGAATTCGGACGCTACCCTGCGGGCACCTGGATACGCAGCCCTCACCTGAGCCAGCACAAACCCTTCAGCCGCGAGGGCTGCACCATCCTGGTCAAGACTGGCCATCTGCCCCTCCCCGCCGACATCGCGTCAGGGAAATGACATTTGCGGCTGTGGGGATGAGCACCTATGCTCCAGAGGCACACCCGACGCGCAGTGCCGTGCTTCGCGCTCACGCCGGGCGCTGAAGCGGAAGACATTTTCATGCATGCCCGAAGCATGTGTTTGCGGCACCGTCGAATATCGACTGTGAAAGCTCACGTACATGGACAAGGATATGCCGGACCTCGACAGCGAAACCCATGCGCTTCACGAACCCGATGCGCACACGCGCAAATTTCAGGCAGTCGCAAGCTGGGTGGTCGTGGTCATCCTGATCGGCTTCGGCTCCTACGCCTTGATGAAGCTCGTGTCCGTGCATGAAACCCCGGGCACTTACTGGCGGGACCTGATCCGCGAGCAGTTTCCGGTGCTGGTGGGCTTGCCCATGGCCGGGCTGGGCGCGCTGTTCGTCACGCTCATTCTGCGGATTTCGACCGGGCCGCTGGAGTTCGAGATGGCAGGGGCCAAGTTCAAGGGCGGCGCCGCACCGATCGTGTTCTGGATCATCTGCTTTCTGAGCATCGTGCTGTCCATCCGGATGCTGTGGCAGAGCTGATCCGCGCGCGCAGTACTATTTCCAGCTCACCGTCGATGCAAACAGGTAGCCTGCGCCGTACACCGTCTTGATCACCTTGGCGCGTTGCGGGTTTTCCTCCAGCCGGCGGCGCAGGCGCGACACCCGCAGGTCGATGCTGCGATCGAGCGCGGACACATCGCGTCCGCTGAGCAGCTGCTCGCGCGACAGAATCTGGTTGGGATGCTCGAGCATGGTGATCAGCAGCTGTGCTTCGGCCAGACCAAGGGTGTCTTCCCTGCCGTCGGCGCTGATCAGCCGGTGCGTGCCGAGCTCGAAGCGCCAGCCCGCAAACTGCGCGACCTTGGCCGCGCCCAGCGCAGGATCCGGTTGCGCCGGCTCGTAGCGTCTCAGCACGCTGCGCACACGGGCAATGAGCTCGCGCGGCTCGAAGGGCTTGAGCACGTAATCGTCTGCCCCCAGCTCCAGCCCCATCACCCGGTCCGAGGTATCGGTGCGGCCGGTGACGATGAGCAGGCCGAAGCGATGCCGCGCGCGCACCTGCTGCAAGACTTCCATGCCATCCATGTCCGGCAGTCCGAGATCGAGAATGCACAGCTTGGGCTGCTGCACCCTCAGCCGGCGCAGGAAATCACTGCCGGTTCGAAACACCTCGCACTCATAACCAAAACGCTGCAGGGCGCCTTCAATCAGTCGTGCAACAGTTGCGTCATCTTCGACCACATGGATGAGCACGCTATCCTTGACCTGCATCCAGCCCCCGTATTTTCTTCTGTCGATGTACCCGTCTAGCGCCCCAAGGATGTGAGCGCTGCCGCAAGCTTATCGCGGCTGAAGGGTTTGTCCAGCATCGGGACGTCATCATCGCCTCTGCGCCCCGGCTCCGAACTCGCGTAACCGCTCATCAGCACCACCGGAAGATCGGGACGGAAGCGTCTCACGAAACGCGCCAGCGCGCGTCCGTCCATGCCGCCCGGCATGACCACGTCGGACAGCACGAGCGCGATCGACGCGACGTTCTCCACCATGTCGGCCGCCTCGTTGCCGCTTTCCGCCTCCAGCACGGTGCACCCGAGCGAAGCCAGCTGCTTTCGCACCACCTTGCGCACGTCGTCATCGTCCTCGACCAGCAGCACGAGACGGTCCTTGAGATCCATCCCGACCGCAGCAGGCGCATCCAGGTGCAAGGTCACGGCGGGGCGCGCTGCGCACGGCAGGATCAGCGCCACCGTGGTACCGACCGCCTGGCGGCTGCGAATGCGCACGCCACCGCCGGACTGCTTGATGAAGCCGTACACCATGGCCATGCCCAGACCACTGCCCATGCCAAACTTCTTGGTGGTGAAGAAAGGCTCGAACACGCGGGCAACGGTCGCCCCGTCCATGCCCATGCCGTTGTCGCTCACGGCGATCTGCACATAGTTGCCGGGCGGCAGCTCGAGGTCGGCCGCCTCCGCCCGCCCCAGCGCTTCGAGCGAAGATTCGATGCACAGCGCGCCGCCATTCGGCATCGCATCGCGCGCATTGAGCGCCAGATTGAGCAGCGCGCTCTCCAGCTGATGCGCGTCAACCATGGCGACCAGCTGATCGGTTTTCGACTGGGTGAGGATGGAGATATTGCCCGGCACCGAGCGCCGGATCAGGCGCGCCATGCTGAGCACGAGTTCGTTGACCTCGACCGGCTCCGGCGCCATCGGCTGCTGGCGCGAGAAGGTGAGCAGGCGCTTGATCAGCGTGGAGCCCCGCTCGGCGGCTTCCAGCGTCGGATCGACAAACTCGTCGATCACCGGATGCCCGGGCAGCGCCTCGCGCAGACCGGCGAGGTTGCCCATCACCACAGTCAGCATGTTGTTGAAGTCGTGCGCGAGGCCACCGGTCAGCTGGCCGATGGCTTCCATTTTCTGCGCCTGCGCAAGGGCGCTGAAAGTGCGCCGCTGTTCGGTGATGTCGACCGCATGGACAAAACAGCCGATCACCTCGCCATCCGGCCCCACGTCAGGCACGAGCGTGCTGCGAGCGAAGCGCATCATGCCGTCGGGCGCGATGAGCGAGTACTCGTAGGACACCTCCTCGCCTTCAAGCGCCCGCTCCACCGCGTCTTCCACGGCCTCGAACACCTGCAGCCCGATCACTTCGCGGATGGGCTGGTTGGCCATGGTTTCGCTGGTCCACCCGAACCACTCCGCATAACTGCGGTTGGCGTAACGGTAGATCCACTGATTGTCGAAGTAGGCGATATGCGCCGGAATGGTGTCGGTGATCTGGCGCAGTCGAGCCTCGCTGAAACGCAGCGCCGCAGTAATCCGGCGGTTGTCCTCGATGGCGGCGGTGAGCTCGGCATTGGAGCGGGTCAGCTCGGCGGTACGGCGCTCGATGGCGGCCTCCTGCTCGATCTGCTGACGTTCGATCTGGGTCTGCTTGGCATCGAGCTCGGTGATGTCCGAGTACAGCGCGATGAAGCCGTCGTGCGGCAGTGGAAAGCCACGGATCAGCAACAGCGTGCCATCCGGACGGCGACGCCGGGTTTCGTGGGGCTTGAACGCACGCGCGGCCTCCACCCGTTCGCTCACCTGCAGGTTGGGGTCGCCCGGCCCGTACTCGCCGCGATCGGCGTTGTAGCGGATGAAAGCCTCGAACGGCAGCCCGGGCTCGGCCATCGTGTCGGGGAAGTCGAGCAGGCGCAGGAAGGTGCGATTGCACGCGACCAGACGCAGGTTGCGGTCGAAAACCGTCACCCCCTGATCAAGCAGATCGAGCCCTGCAGCCGTCATCTCGCGATAACGGCGGTCACTGATTACCGGTTTGTTCGTGTCGCCAGCCGCAGCTGGCACCTGCCCTGATGTCATGCCGATTCACTCATTCCTGCACTCCCGCATTTTCCGGGTACGGACTGATTCTAGTCGGCCCGCAAGCCCCGGGGCAGCGCCGACAAGATTCAGTACATTTCCTCGAAATTGGTGACAAGTTTGTTTGTCATTCTGCTCCCGCGGCGCAGAACGACCACTGCCAGCCAGCCTGCCTGGGGGTTTCGGGGTTGCAGACGCGCGGTGACCGCCGGACCACCGGCAAGGGTTTCCAAAAAAACGTCATGGAGGAGCAAAGGGTGTCGACCAATCCTTACGAGCAGGGCCTGAACAAGAATGCAGCCAACTTTGTACCGCTGTCGCCCCTGAGCTTCATCGAACGCAGCGCCTGTGTATATCCCGACCGTGTCAGTGTGATTCACGGCGCACGCCAGTTCACCTGGAAGCAAACCTACGAGCGCTGCCGCCGCCTGGCAAGCGCGCTCACCCAGCACGGCATCGGCAAGGGCGACACGGTCGCGGTCATGCTGCCCAACGTGCCGGCCATGGTCGAGGTGCATTTCGGCGTGCCGATGACAGGTGCCGTGCTCAACACCCTCAACACCCGCCTCGACCCCGAAGCGATCGCCTTCATGCTGTCGCACGGCGAGGCCAAGGTGCTGATCACCGACCCCGAATTCGCAGCCATCGTCCGCCCCGCCCTCGACAGGCTCGAAGGCGAGAAGCCGCTGATCATCGATGCGCTCGACCCGGAATATCCTTCCACCGAATGCCTCGGCTCGATCGAGTATGAAGCCTTCCTCGAAACCGGCAAGCCCGACTTCGAATGGTCGCTGCCCGCAGACGAGTGGGACGCAATCGCCCTCAACTACACCTCGGGCACCACCGGCAACCCCAAGGGGGTGGTCTACCACCACCGCGGCGCCTATCTCAACGCCGCCTCCAACATCATCAGCTGGGGCATGCCGCAGCACGCCGTCTATCTGTGGACGCTGCCGATGTTCCACTGCAACGGCTGGTGCTTCCCCTGGACCATCGCCGCCAATGCCGGCGTGAACGTGTGCCTGCGCAAGGTCGACGTGGCACTGATCTATGAGCTGATCCGCAAGCACAAGGTCACGCACTTCTGCGGCGCCCCTATCGTCCACGGCATGCTGATCAATGCCAACGAAGCCCTGCGTGCCGGCATCGAGCACAAGGTGTCGGCCCTCATCGCCGGTGCGGCGCCCCCGGCCGCCATCATCGAAGGCATGGAGCGCATCGGCTTCGACATCACCCATGTCTATGGCCTCACCGAAACCTACGGCCCGGCTTCCGTCTGCGCCAAGCACCCTGAATGGGATGCCTTGCCGATCGACAGGCGCGCCGAGCGCAATGGCCGTCAGGGCGTGCGTTACCACATGCAGGAAGCGATCACCGTGCTCGACACCGACACCCTGCAACCGGTGCCCGCCGATGGCGAGACCATGGGCGAGATCATGTTCCGCGGCAATCTGGTGATGAAGGGCTACCTGAAGAACCCCAAGGCCACTGCCGAAGCCTTTGCCGGCGGCTGGTTCCGCACCGGCGACCTCGCGGTGATGCACCCGGACGGCTACGTGAAGATCAAGGACCGCTCCAAGGACGTGATCATCTCCGGCGGCGAGAACATCTCGTCGCTTGAGGTCGAGGAGGTGCTGTATCGCCACCCTGCGGTCATGACCGCAGCCGTCGTCGCCCGCCCCGATGAGAAATGGGGTGAAGTCCCGGCCGCCTTCATCGAGGTCAAGGAAGGCGCGAACGTCACCGCCGACGACATCGTCGCCCACTGCCGCGAGCATCTGGCCCGCTACAAGGTGCCCAAGCACATCGAGTTCTGCGTCCTGCCCAAGACCTCGACCGGAAAGATCCAGAAATTCGTGCTGCGCGATCAGGCGAAATCCGCTTCGGCAATCGGCTGACACGATCCCCCGCCGTGCCATCGCGCACTGCGGCGTGCCAGGCCTGCACCCAACGACACAAGGAACACGCACATGACCACTTACACCGCTCCCGTACGCGACATGCTGTTCGCAATGAACGAACTCGCCGGACTCGAGGACATCTACTCGCTGCCGGGCAATGAGGACGTCAGCGCCGATCTCGTCGAGGCCATTCTCGACGAAGCCGGCAAGTTCGCAGCCGAAGTGCTGGCGCCGATCAACGCCCCGGGCGATCGTCAGGGCAACACCTGGCACGACGGAGAAGTCAGCACCGCCGACGGTTTCAAGCAGGCCTACGAGGTGTTCTGCGACACCGGCTGGAACGGCATGCCCTCATCCACCGAATTCGGCGGCCAGGGCCTGCCGGTCACGGTATCCACCGCCGTGCTGGAGATGTGGAAGTCGGCCAACATGTCGTTCTCGCTGTGCCAGATGCTGACCCTGGGTGCGGTTGAAGCCATCGCCCATCACGGCAGCGACGAACTGAAATCGACCTTCCTGCCCAACATGGTGTCCGGCAAGTGGACCGGCACCATGAACCTGACCGAGCCCCAGGCCGGCTCCGACCTCGCTGCGGTACGCAGCAAGGCCGAACCGCGCGGTGACGGCAGCTACGCGCTCTCCGGCACCAAGATCTTCATCACCTGGGGTGAGCACGACATGGCGGAGAACATCATCCACCTCGTGCTCGCACGCCTGCCCGACGCACCGCCGGGGGTGAAGGGCATCTCGCTCTTCGTCGCGCCCAAGTTCCTGGTCAATGCCGACGGCAGCCTCGGCGCCCGCAACGACCTGGTGTGCGCATCGATCGAACACAAGATGGGCATCCACGCCAGCCCGACCGCCGTCATGGTATTCGGCGAGAAGGAAGGCGCGATCGGCTACCTGGTGGGCGAACCCAACCGTGGCCTCGAGTACATGTTCACGATGATGAACCATGCCCGCCTCAACGTCGGCCTCGAAGGCGTGGCGATTGCCGAACGCGCCTACCAGGCCGCGCTCGGCTATGCCCGCGAACGCGTGCAGGGCCGCATCATCGGCGACAGGTCGGGCGAGACCAAGCCCATCCTGCATCACCCCGACGTACGTCGCATGCTGATGGACATGAAGGCCCGCACCGAGGCCACGCGCGCCCTCGCCTACTACGTTGCCGGCTGCATGGACCGCGCCCGCAGCGACGCCGACGAGAACGTGCGCAAGGACAACCAGAGCCGGCTCGAACTGCTCACCCCGGTGGTCAAGGGCTGGTGCACCGAAACCGCGCAGAGCGTGACCTGGAACGGTATCCAGGTGCATGGCGGCATGGGCTTCATCGAAGAAACCGGCGCCTGCCAGCACATGCGCGACGCCCGCATCACCACCATCTACGAAGGCACGACCGCGATCCAGGCCAATGACCTGATCGGCCGCAAGGTGGCCCGCGAAGGCGGCCACGCCATGGCCGCCCTGATCGAGGAGATGTCGGCGACCCGGGCACAGCTCGAGGCGCATGCCGACGAGCAGTTGCAGAAGATCGGTGCGTCCTTCGGCAAGGGCATCCTGGCCCTGCGCGAAGCCACCGACTGGCTGCTGACCAACTATGAACGCAACCCGCAGGCGGCTGCAGCCGGCGCCGTGCCCTTCCTCAAGCTCGCCGGCACGGTCGCTGGCGCATGGCTGATGGCCCGCAGCACCGCCATCGCGATCGAGCGCATGCAGGGATCGGATGCCGGCTTCTACGGCGCCAAGCTCGTCACCGCGCGCTACTTCGTCGAGCACGTGCTGCCCGAGGCCAACAGCCTGCGTGACGCCATCGTGAATGGCGCCGAATCCGTGCTGGCACTGCCCGAGGAGCTGTTCTGATGAGCCGCGAATCGATGGAATACGATGTCGTCATCGTTGGCGCCGGCCCCTCGGGGCTGAGCACCGCGATCCGGCTCAAGCAGCTTGCCGAAAAGGCCGGGCGCGAACTGTCGGTGTGCGTGGTGGAGAAAGGTTCGGAAGTTGGCGCGCACATCCTGTCCGGCGCGGTGATCGAGCCGCGTGCGCTCAACGAGCTCTTCCCCGACTGGAAGGAACGCGGCGCCCCGCTCAACACCCCGGTCACCGAAGACCACTTCATGCTGCTGTCGGAGACAGGTGCCCGCAAGCTGCCGACCCCGCCGCAGATGCACAACGAAGGCAACTACATCATCAGCCTGGGCAACTTCTGCCGCTGGCTGGGTGAGCAGGCCGAGGCGCTCGGCGTGGAGATCTACCCCGGCTTCGCCGCCGCCGAAGTGCTGTTCGACGAAGCCGGTGCGGTGCGTGGCATCGCCACCGGCGACATGGGCGTGACCCGCAACGGCGAGCCAGGCCCCAACTACCAGCAAGGCATGGAGCTGCATGCGCGCCAGACGGTGTTCTCCGAAGGCTGTCGCGGTTCGCTCACCAAGGGCCTGATGGCGCGTTACGACCTGCGCCGCGACGCCGACCCGCAAACCTACGGCATCGGCATCAAGGAGTTGTGGGAGGTCGATCCGGCCGTCCATCGCCCCGGCCTCACCGTGCATACCGCCGGCTGGCCGCTCAAGTCGGACACCTACGGTGGCTCCTTCCTGTATCACCTCGAAGGCAACCTGGTGTCGGTCGGTTTTGTCGTCGGTCTCGATTACAGCAACCCCTGGCTGTCGCCCTACGAAGAGTTCCAGCGCTTCAAGACTCACCCCGAGATCCGCAAGTACTTCGAAGGCGGCCGCCGCGTGTCGTACGGCGCGCGTGCGCTGTCGGAAGGCGGCTTCCAGTCCCTGCCCAAACTCACGTTCCCGGGCGGCATGCTGGTCGGCGACACCGCAGGCTTCCTCAACGTGCCCAAGATCAAGGGCACCCACATGTCGATGAAGTCGGGCATCGAAGCCGCTGCCGCGCTGTTCGCGCACCTGACGGCCGACGATGCAAAGACGACTGAAGTCACGGGTTACCCCGAGCGTCTCAAGGCGAGCTGGCTGTGGGACGAACTGTACTCGGTGCGCAACGTCCGCCCGTCCTTCCGCTGGGGCCTGTGGGGCGGCATCGCCTACAGCGCCATCGACACCTTCCTGTTCCGCGGGCGTGCGCCATGGACCCTGCGCAACCATGCCGACCACACCCAGCTGAAGAAGGCGGCCGACTGTGAGCAGATCGTCTATCCGAAGCCGGACGGCAAGATCAGCTTCGACCGCCTGTCATCGGTCTTCATCTCGGCCACCAACCACGAGGAAGAGCAGCCCTGTCACCTGCGGCTGAAGAATCCGCTGACGCCCATCGTCACCAACCTCGCCGATTTCGAGGCCCCCGAGCAGCGCTACTGCCCGGCCGGCGTGTATGAAATCGTGCGTGAAGAGCAGGGCCCGCGCCTGCAGATCAACGCCCAGAACTGCCTGCACTGCAAGACCTGCGACATCAAGGACCCGACGCAGAACATCGACTGGGCGGTGCCCGAAGGCAGCGGCGGCCCCAACTACCCGAACATGTAATCAAGCCCGCACGACAGCATCAACAAACAACTTTTAACAGACGAGGAGAGACATCGTGTCCATGCAACGCCCTCACGGGGCCGAACAGCCCTACTGGCCATTTGGCCCCTTCAAGATCCGGCTGCCCTTCATCCACTATCGCTGGGAATATCCCGAGATGATCCAGGGCCTGATCATGTTCGTGGTCGGCCTGGCGATGATTCCGCTGCTGCAGAAGTATCTCGGCATGCCTTACGAGGCTGCACTCGCCTTCTGCGTGATCGCCGGTGTCGGCTACATGCTGCCCGCCCTGCTCGGGGTGCCACTGGTACCGGGCTGGATCACCCCGGCCATTCCGGTGGTGATCCTCTTCCTGCAAGGCTTCGAGCCCGGCCCCGAGGCGATCAAGGCGCTGTTCGCGCTGCAGATCGAAGTGTTCGCGATCTTCCTGATCCTGGGCATCACCGGCCTCGGCAACCGCCTGGTCACGGTCATCCCCAATTCGCTCAAGTCCGGCATCATCATCGGCGCGGGTATCGCCGCGATGATGGGCGAACTCAAGGTCGGCGGCCGTATCGACAACACCCCGATCTCGCTGATCATCGGCTCGATCGTGTCGGCATACGTGCTGTTCTCGCTGTCGTTCAAGAGCATCGTCGAGAAGAACGTGTGGGCCAAGCGCATCTCCAACTTCGGCATGGTGCCCGGCATGATCCTGGCCATGCTGGTCGGCTGGGCCGTGGGTGAGTACCCGTGGCCGGACGTGCAGTGGGGCATCACCAATCCCGACTTCAAGCTGATGTGGAACTACCTGGTGTTCTCCACCGGCCTGCCCGACGCCAGCACCTTCCTGCTCGCGCTCCCGACCGCCATCATTGCCTACGTGATCGCCTTCGGCGACATCGTGGTCGGCTTCACCCTGGTGAAGCGTGTCGACCACCTGCGTGAAGACGAGAAGATCGAAGAGGGCATCACCCGCGTTCACCTGGTGACCGCCATCCGTAACGGCATCCACGCCTTCTTCGCACCGTGGCCCGGCCTGGCCGGTCCGTTGTGGACGGCTGCGCACGCCACGGTTGCCGAGCGCTATGCACTCGGCCGCAAGGCGATGGACTCCATCTACAGCGGCGGCGGCACCTTCTGGATCACCGGCTTTGTCGCACTGTTCATGCTGCCCCTGGTCAGCATCTTCAAGCCGGTGCTGCCGATTGCGCTCTCGCTCACCCTGGTGCTGACGGCCTACATCTGCATCATGGTTGGCATGGAAGAGCTGAAGAACTCCACCGAGCGCGGCGTGGCCGGCATCGTTGCGGTCACCCTGGCGATGCCCGACCCGAAATCCACCGTGTATGCAGTGGTGATCGGCCTGGTCCTGTACTTCCTGATCGAGCGTCCGCATCGCATCGGCACCCGTGAAACCAAGGATGTGAGCATCCTTGCCAACACCACTGCCGAGATGGAAGCGGCCGACAGTCACGGTCAGACCCGCGGTTAAACGCACACGGCCACCATTGCCCTGCAAGGGGTCATGGTGGCCGCCTCCCACGCCCCTGCCCCCATGTCCGCACTCATTCACCGCCTCTGCGGCGCCGACGCCGAACCTCTCCCGCGCAGCCGGAGCCTCGTCCGTCTGGGACTGACCGTTGCGCTTGTCTCCCTCTATGCGCTGACCATGCTGCTCGTCTTTGCGCCCGAAGCGCTGCACTGGGCCACGTTCGGAAACTGAACACCCACCGCCTGCCGCGCGCCCTCATCGTGGTGCAAGCCGCCCACCAATCCGGGCTAAAATTGGCCGCATTCCATTCCGGCCTTCCCCATGTCCCGTTTTCTGACCGCAGCGCTGTACAAGTTCGTCCGCCTCCCCGACTTCCGTGAGCTGCAAGCCCCGCTGCTGGATTGCTGCAACAGTCATCAGGTCAAGGGCACGCTGCTGCTGGCCGAGGAAGGCATCAACGGCACCATCGCCGGCTTGCCCGACGACATCGAAGCGGTGCTGGCCTGGCTGCGCAGTGATCCACGTCTGGCCGAACTCGAGCACAAGTCCTCGTGGGCCGAAACGCCCCCTTTCCAGCGCATGAAGGTGAAGCTCAAACGCGAGATCGTCACCCTTGGCGTGGACGGCGTATCGCCCACCAACATGGCCGGCGAGTACGTCAAACCGCAGGACTGGAACACGCTGATTGCCGACCCCGACGTGGTGGTGGTCGATTGCCGCAACGATTACGAGGTGGCCATCGGCACCTTCGACGGTGCGGTCGATCCGCACACCCGCAGCTTTTCCGAACTGCCCGCCTGGGTGGAAAAGGAATCCGCACCCGGCGGTCTGCTCGCCGACAAACCGAGGGTGGCGATGTTCTGCACCGGCGGCATCCGCTGCGAGAAATCCACCGCCTTCATGCGCATGCAGGGCTTCGAGGCGGTCTATCACCTCGAAGGCGGCATCCTCAAATACCTCGAAACCATTCCCGAGGCTGACAGCAGCTGGCAGGGTGAATGTTTCGTGTTCGACGACCGCGTCTCGGTCGGCCACGCGCTGGTACCTGGCGGGCTGGGCCGCTGCCTTGCCTGTGGCTACCCGCTCACCGCAGAAGAACAGGCCTCCGAGCACTACGAGGACGGCGTGAGCTGCCCGCATTGCTGCGACTCGACCGAAGAACGCAAGGCCGAACTGCGCGAACGCCGCCGCCAGCAAGCGCTGGCCGCAGAACAGAAGCGCGCCGACGACAAGGCGGCACGCCCCAAGCCGTGAGCGACGGCGCCCTGCCCGTGCTGTATTCGTTCCGGCGCTGCCCTTACGCGATGCGGGCCCGCCTCGCGATTGCAGCCAGTGGCCAGCAGGTGGCGTTGCGCGAAGTCGTGCTCAGGGACAAACCGCCCGAACTGATCGCCGCCTCGCCCAAGGCGACGGTGCCAGTGCTGGTTCTGCCCGACGGCCAGGTCATCGAGCAGAGCATCGACATCATGCTGTGGGCGCTGCGCCTGCACGACCCGCAAGCCTGGCTGAATCCGCCATCGGGCTCGATCGACGGGATGCTGACGCTCATCGCCCGCAACGACAGCAACAGCGAAGGCGGCTTCAAGTACCACCTCGACCGCTACAAGTACCCGAACCGCTATCCGGGCACAGACGCCGCCCAACATCGCAGCGGCGGGGCCGCCTTCCTGATGGAACTTGAACACCGGCTCGAAGCGACGGTGTGCCTGTTTGGCAACCGTCCCGCACTCGCCGACATGGCGATTGCCCCCTTCGTGCGCCAGTTCGCCGCCACCGACCCCGACTGGTTTGCCGGCCAGCCCTGGCCGCGACTGCAAGCCTGGCTGACCACCATCACGACAGGCCCGCGCTTCAACCACGTAATGGGCAAGTACCCGCAGTGGCGAGCAGGTGCGCAACCCACCCTGTTTCCATAATCAGTCCAAAATTCGACTCACGCGGAGACGCGGAGCACGCAGAGACCCATTCTGTTTTCCTCCGCGCTCTCCGCGCCTCCGCGCGAAACACCAGCCCCGCCATCACCAACGACGCAGGAAGGCGCTGGCGTAACGCGGCGTTCAGACCATGGTCTCGGGCTGAAAGTGCGGGATCGCGTTGATGAGCGTGCGGGTGTAATCCTCCTGCGGGTTGCGCAGGACCTCGGTTGCCGTCCCGGTTTCGACGATGCGTCCGCGGTTCATCACGATTACCCGTTCGCACAGCAGCCGCACCACGTTGAGGTCGTGCGACACGAAGATATAGCTCATGCCCAGCTCGCGCTTCAGGCGGTCGAGCAGCTGCAGCACGACCGCCTGCACCGATACGTCGAGCGCCGAAGTCGGCTCGTCCAGCACCAGCAACAAGGGATCGACCGCGATCGCGCGGGCGATGCCGACGCGCGCCTTCTGCCCCCCCGAAAGCTGGTGCGGAAAGCGCGTCAGCAGCTCGCGCGGCAGGCCGACCATGTCGGCAAGCTGCGTGACCCGCGCGGCGATCTTGCGCCCGTCGCGCATGCCCTTGAGCCTGCGCAAGGGTTCGCCAATCGCATCCTGCGCGGAGTAACGCGGATCGAGGCTGTCGGTGGGATCCTGGAACACCATCTGGATCTTCATGCGCTGCGGCAGACTGGCAAAGCGCGCCGCAGGGTGCGTGGTGATGTTCTCGCCGTCCAGGATCACGTCCCCCGAACTGGGATCGAGCAGGCGGGTAATGATGCTCGACGTCGTCGACTTGCCGCAGCCCGACTCGCCCACCAGCCCCAGGCTCTCGCCGCGCTGCAGCCTGAAGGAGATCCCATCCACTGCCCGAAACTCGCGCTCGGCCGGATCGGCGCGGCGCCACGGCCAGCCGCCGCCGGTATCGCGGCGCGGAAAGACCTTCACCAGATCGACCACCTCGAGCAAGGTGTCGCTGCGCGCGGGTGCATGGGCAATGACGGCAGGCGCTTCGCTGCCACCCGCCGAGACCATCGCCTCACCCGAGGCCGCCGTGCCGACGAGACCATCGACCAGTTCGTCGGGCACCGCGGTCAGATCTGAAAGATCGGTCTCCGGCCCCGGCGACGCCGCGATCAGCTTGCGGGTGTAGGGGTGGGTGGGGTGTCTGAACAGGTCGGCCACCGCCGCCGACTCCACGACCTTGCCCTTCTGCATCACCGCAATACGGTCGCAGTAGGCCGCAGCCAGGCCAAGGTCGTGCGTGATCAGCACCACCGCCATGTTGCGCTCGCGGGTCAGGTCGGCGATGAGGTCCATCGTCGCCTTCTGCGTGGTCACATCCAGGCCGGTCGTGGGCTCGTCCGCGATCAGCAGGCGCGGATTGCACGCCAGCGCCATCGCGATCATCACGCGCTGGCACATGCCGCCCGAAAGCTCGAAGGGATAGGCGTGGTAACGATGGGCGGGGTCGACGATGCGCACCTTGTCGAGCATCTCGATCGCCTTTTCGCGCGCGGTCAGCCGGGTTGCCTGCGAATGGCGCACCAGCACGTCTTCGATCTGACGGCCGACGGTGCGAATCGGATTGAGCGCGGCGCGCGGGTTCTGGAAGATCATCGAGATCTCGCGCCCGCGCAGATCGCGCAAGGCGGCCTCCGACGCGCCGGTCAGCGGCATGCCGTCGAAGCTGGCCGAGCCTCCGGCAGCCGTGCCGGCGGCATCGAGCAGGCCGAGCACGGTATAGGCGGTGACCGATTTGCCGGAGCCGCTCTCGCCCACCACACCGAGCACTTCACCTTTCTCGACCGTGAGCGAAACCTCGTCAAGGGCACGGACGACGCCGTGCCGGGTGCGAAACTCGACCGACAGACGATCCACCGACAGCAGGGGATGAGTGGACACGGAATGCTCCTCAGGTACGACGCTGGGGGTCGACCAGGTCGCGCAGACCGTCGCCCAGCAGGTTGAAACAGAACACCGCCAGCATCAGCGCCAGGCCAGGAAAGAGCGCCATCCACCATTCGCCGGACACGATGTAGGTCGCACCCTCTGCAACCATGATTCCCCACTCCGCATCGGGCGGACGCACGCCCAGCCCGATGAAGGACAGGCCGGCCGCATTGAGGATCGCCCAGCCCATGTTGAGCGAGACCTGCACCATCATCGGCGGCAGGATGTTGGGAAAGAGATGCGTTGCCAGAATGCGCACATCGGTGCAGCCGCACAGGCGCGCCGCCTGCACGAAGCCGGCGTTGCGGCGAATGCTGGTTTCCGAGCGCGCGACCCGGGCATAGAACGGCAGGTTGATGATGGCCGTGGCGTAGATGATGTTCTCCACCGAGTTGCCCAGCGCAGCAACCACACCCATCGCCAGCACGAACAGCGGGAAAGCCATGATGGTGTCCGTCACCCGGCCGACGATGCGGTCGGTCCACCCGCCCCAGAAGCCGGCGGCACAGCCGAGCGCACTGCCGACGAAGAAGGACAGCGCCACCGCGGCGAGGGCGATGCCGAGATCGAGCCGGGTGGCCACGATCACACGGCTCAGCATGTCCCGACCGAGGTGATCGGTGCCGAAGGGGTGCGCCCACGACGGCGCCTGCAATGCATTGGCGGCACTGGTGGCGATCGGGTCGTACGGTGCCAGCGCCGGGCCGAACAGGGCGATCAGCACGATGGCAAAGAACAGGAAGAAGGCCCCGGCCGTCACCGGGTTCTCACTCATCACATAACGGAAATGACGCAGGAAGCGGATCATTGCAATGGTCCTCAGGCGTCAAGACCGACGCGCGGATCGACCAGGGTCAGCACCACGTCGATCAGCAGATTGACGAAAACGAACAGCAAGGCCATTGCCAGCACGAACCCCTGCACCGCAGCGTAATCGGACGCCACCAGCGCCTGGATCGCGTAGGAACCGATGCCCGGCCACGAGAACACCTTCTCGACCAGCACGTTGGCTCCGAGCAGGAAGGAGAACACCATGCCCAGCGTCGTCAGCACCGGCAGCGCCGCGTTGCGCAAGGCATAAGCGCCCAGGATGGTGGAGCGCGACAGGCCGTTGGCGCGTGCCGAGCGCACGTATTCGCTGGACAGCGCATTCAGCATTGCCGCACGCGTCATGCGGGCAATGGGCGCCATCGCGAACACGCCCAGAGTGATCGCCGGCAGCACCAGCTGGCGCAGACTGGCCCAGAAGGTCTCGGCGTCACCGGCGATGATGCTGTCGATGAGGAAGAAGCCGGTCACGCGCTCGGGCGAGAGATACAGAATGTCCAGCCGCCCCAGTGGCGACGGTGCCCAGCCCAGCAGAAAGTAGAAGATGTAGATCAGGAACAGGCCGGTGAAGAAGGTGGGGAGCGAAACCCCCGCCGTCACCACCACGCGGCACAGATGATCGATCCACGAGCCGGGACGGGTCGCCGCCAGTACGCCGAGCGGAATCGCCACCGCAATCGCCAGCCCAAGCCCGCAGAAAGTGAGCTCCAGCGAAGCCGGCAGCCGCGTCAGCAGCTCCTCCATCACTGGCAAGCCGGTGCCGAGCGACATGCCGAGGTCGCCCTGCAACAGCCGCCCGACGTAGAGAACGAACTGCTCCGGCCAGCTCCGGTCCAGACCCAGCGATTCGCGCACCTGAGCAATGGACGCAGCGTCGGCCATCAGCCCGGCAAAGTATGCAGCCGGATCGCCCGGCAGCGCCCGCGTCAGCAGGAAGGAAATGACCACCACTCCGAACAGTGAAGGCAGCGACTGCAGCAGTCGCTTCCCGATCTGGATGAGTTTTGTCGGCATCAGCGCACCCCGCCCGAAGACATGGGTGCGCGTGCCATGGGCAGCGAAGCTCTGCTCACGATATCTCAGGCCTTGGTGATGGTGCTGCAGTCGAGCTGGCGGTGGTACCACGAGGCGTAACCACCGACGTTCTTCGCCAGCGCGGCATCCAGATAGGGCTGATACAGCGGGATGCGCGGCACGTCGGCGAACGCAATCGCGATCATGCGCTTGATGTTGGGCGCGTACTTCGGATCGCTCACCTCCATGTGCAGGGTTTCATCCACGAGCTTCTCCATCTCTTCGTTCTTGTAGTTCGAGGAGTTGAACAGGTGCCCGTGCTTGTACGCCCAGAAGAAGTAGTAATCCGGGTAGTTGAGCCAGCCGCCGAAGTTCTCCAGATGCATCGGCAGGCGCTTTTCCACCAGCGCAGCGGTACGCCAGTTGGCACCCGGAATCTTGTCCAGCGTGACCTTGATACCGATCTTGCCCAGCGCCTCCTGAATCAGCAGCGCGGTCGGCTCCTGCCAGTCGGCCAGCCCGAGGTTGAAGGACAGCGTCGTCTCGAACCCACCAGCAAGGCCCGCCTCCGCAAGCAGCGCACGCGCCTTGACCAGGTCGGTGTCGTAGGGGAACGCCTGCGGCCACTCGGTGGTGGCGGGCGTTTTCGCACCGGCACCGAACATCGGCTTGCCGCGGCCATAGGCTGCAGCGGAAAGGATGTCCTTGTACGGCAGGGCATAGGCGACGGCCTGGCGCACACGCGGATCGTCGAAAGGCTTGTGCGTCACGCTGAGTCCGAGCACGTGCAGGCAGTTGTCGATCGGCGCACCGGAGACCTTGACCTTGCCGCCTTCCATGAGCTCCTTGGAGTCCTTGGCCGGCACATCCATGTAGAGATCGGCATCGCCGCGCTCGATCAGCGCACGACGCGTTGCCGCGGACGGCACCTCACGCACGATCACGCGGCGCAGCGCCGGCTTGGGTCCGAGGGCCCAGGCGTCGTTGCGCTCGTACACGAACTGCTGTCCCGGTTCCCAGCGCGCGATCTTGAACGGACCGGAGCCGGCCGGCGTCTTGTGCAGATACTCGGTGGCCCAGGGGTCTTCCTTGGTCGCATGTTTCCTGGCGACCTTGGCGTTGATGATGAAGGGCACCGGCACCGCGAGGTCGGGCAAGGTCAGCTTCGAAGGCGCGGGCAGGTCGATGCGGAAGGTCTGCGCATCGACCACCACGAACTGCTCCGGACTGGTCATCGAGCCCGCCTTCATCTGCACACCGGCAAAACCGCCCAGGCTCACTGCCCGATCGAAGGACCACTTGACGTCCTCCGCCGTCACCGGCGAACCATCCCAGAAGCGTGCCTTGGGGCTGAGCTTGAAGGTGATCGACTTGCGGTCGCTCGAGTAGGTCCAGGATTCCGCCACCTCCGGCACGATCTTGGTCGAATCGTAGGACAGCGAGCCATCTTCCAGCGTCTTCACACCGAAACGCACCAGGCGGTCGTAGACGTTGACCGTAATCTGGTAGCTCGGACGGTTGGTCCCGGCGCGGTGCAGGTCGAGGCTGTTGATGCCGTCACCGGTCACCACCACCAGCGTGTCGCTGCCGGCCGCCGCGTGGGCGGGCAGGTGACGCAGGAAAGGCAGCACGCTCGCGCCGACTACGCCTGCCTTGATGAAATCTCGTCTTTGCATGATCGAACTCCTTGGTGTGTAGTCAGGTTGAAGCCAGCGCGGCCATGTAGGCGCGCCAGCCTCCGAAATGGGTAATGTCCTCGGCACCCGCGGTGCCCATGGGCTCGCACAGAAATCCCTTCACCTGGCTGCCATCTGCCAGATCGAGCGTGCCGATGCCGAGCGGCTGCGGGATGCCGCGCATGAACTCGCCGAAGCGGGAAAGCGGCAGCGCCCAGACTTCGAGGGCGATCGCAGCACCCGCCTCGCTGCGCACCAGTCCGGGCCGCCGCGGCGGGCCACCGGCGAGGCTGTAGAAGCGATAGTTCGGGGCGGTTTGCGTGGCGCGCAGGAAGCGGCCACCGAGGCGGGTCAGCTCGTGGTTGAGCGGCAGACCCGACATGTGCGCGCCCACCACGGCCAGCGCAATCTCGTCACGGTTGGCGGCCGGCGAAACGCTGGCAGCCTGAGGCAGGGGCCAGCCGGTCGCACCGAGCGGTGCAGCGCAGTCCTGCTGCAGCCCCCCGGCGACGGCTGCGATGCGTGCATCCTCCCCGCGGCCGGCGATCAGGGTGACACTGCCCGGCCTGCCGTCGGCACGCGTGCGAACGGGCACCGCGATTGCGCACATGTCGAGCAGGTTCACGAAATTGGTATAGGTTCCGAGGCGGGAATTGGGCCCCACCGGATCCGCTTCGAGCTCGGCCACGGTGCAGAAGGTCGGAATCGAAGGCACGCACAGGAGATCGACCGCATCGGCCACGGCAAGCGCCTCGCGACGCAGATCCTGCAGACGGTAGAAGCCGCGGAATGCGTCGGCCGCAGAGAACTTCTCGGCGCGCTGGATGATGGCGCGCGTGACCGGCAGCACAGCCTCGGGCTGCTCGCGCAACAGCGCCTCGATCACGGTGTATCGCTCCGCCACCCAGACGCCGTCGTAAAGCATCTCCGCGATGGCATAGAGCGGACCGAAGTCGAGTTCGACGATTTCCGCCCCACGCTCACGCAGGGATTCCAGCGTGGCATCGAAGGACGCCGCCTGTACCTCATCCCCGAAGAAGCGCCGACTCGCGGTATCCGGCACACCCACGCGGAACGTCGGCGCAGCGACGGGGCTCTCGGCCAGCACAAGCGGTCGCGCGTACGAATCCGCGGAGTCGAACACTGCCGCAGCGGCGAACACCTTGTAGGCGTCGCCAACGGTCAGCGCGAAGATCGAGATCGTATCGAGGGTGCGGCACGCTGGCACCACACCGGTCGCCGAAAGCGCACCGAGCGTGGGCTTGAGCCCCACGATGCCGTTCAGCGCCGCCGGCACCCGGCCCGACCCGGCGGTGTCGGTGCCCAGCGAGAAACTCACGATGCCGTGTGCAACCGCCACCGCAGAACCGGAACTGGATCCGCCCGGCACGATCGCGGGGTCGAGCGCGTTGAGCGGTACAGGAAAGGGGGAGCGCACACCGACCAGTCCGGTCGCGAACTGATCCAGGTTGGTCTTGCCGATCAGGATTGCCCCTGCGGCACGCAGCACGCCGACGACGAAGGCGTCTGCCCCGGCCTCGTAGGCATAGGCTGGGCAGCCTGCAGTGGTGGGCTCGCCGGCGGCGTCGATGTTGTCCTTGATGGCAAACGGAATGCCCCACAGCGGCTTGCTGTCGGGATCAAAAGCGCCAAGCTGCGCAAGCTGGGCCTGCAGCGCAGCGGGCGCGAGCACATGCAGGAAGATGCCCGGATCGCCTGCGGCCCCGATGCGGCGGTGGACCTCCTCCATCACGGCAGCGGGATCAAGCCCCTGCGCATAGGCGGCGTGCAGGCTGGAGATATCGAACGGGAGTGTGTGCAGCATGAAATGTCTTCCGGAAACGTCTGGAAGTGATTTGAGCAGGGATCACTGACGCGGCATACTGCTAATTTTCGCCATCTGTGCTGCAAAATTTGCATCACTGAAAACGGAGCATCGCCATGAAGCATCTTCTGCCGCTGCGCTACATCGACGTCATTGCTCGCAGCGGCTCCATCCGCAAGGCGGCAGACAGTCTCGCGATCACATCCACCGCACTGAACCGCCGCATCCTCGCGATGGAAGAGGAGCTGGGCGTGCCCATCTTCGAGCGCCTGCCCCGCGGCGTGCGACTGTCCGCCGCCGGCGAGATCCTGATCCATCATGTGCGCAATCAGCTGAGCGACATGGAGCGCGTCAAGAGCCAGATCTCCGACCTTACCGGCGAGCGTCGGGGCCATGTATCGATCGCCTGCAGCCAGGCCCTGCTGCCATTCTTCCTGCCTAACCAGATTGCCCAGTACAGGCGCGCACACCCGGCCGTCACTTTCGAAGTACTCGTCCGCGACCGTGCCGCCGCCGAGCAGGCGCTGGTCGACATGAGCGCGGATCTTGCACTGGTATTCGAGCCCTTGCGGCTCATGGACTTTCAGATCCTGCAGCGGGTGCGCCAGCCGGTTCATGCGCTCATGCGCCCGAACCACCCATTGGCACAGGCCGGGACCTTGCGCCTGCGCGACTGCCTGCGTTATCCGGTGGCCCTGCCGACCTCGCAATATGGCGTGCGCCACCTGCTCGAACTGGCGGTGCAGCGCAGTTCGCTCACCTTGCAGCCGGTGGTTGAGTCAGACAGTTTTGAATTTCTGCGCAGTCACGCGCTGGAAGAAGACATTCTCGCCTTCCAGATTCCGATCGGCCTGCCGATCGACACCGAAGGCAGCGGCATGGTCAGCAGACCGCTCGACGTACGCGACGTCCCGCCCGGCGTGCTCTATTTCGGTCAGTTGCGCGGGCGCATCCTGCCTGTTGCGGTGTCGCGCTTCGCCAGCCAGGTCCTGGAAACCCTCACCCACCGCTTCGAGACGGACTAGCGAATCCGCAAGAGCTTCATTGCGCGGGCATGGACTCAAGGACGAAAACCACGCCAAACGCGCCAATGGAAACCAGGCGCTGATTCACCATCGTATAGGACGCCACTCCCAGCGGATGATAGTGCGACACGAAGGCCGCAAAAGCCCCCAGTCCGAGCAGACCCGCGACAGGGCTGCGCTCCGCAATCGCCTGCCGAATCTGCTCCCGGTGCTGCTCGGGCGTCGGGTTGAGCCAGAACGCCAACGCGACGACTGCCAATGTAATGACCACGGACACGATGGAAGCTTTAGCCACTGCAATGTTTCCTGTAATAGACAAAGCGCGCCTCACACGGAGGCACGGAGCACCCGCCCATTATGCCTTCCTCCGCAACCTCCGCGCCTCCGCGTGAAACCGCCACGCTCCGCGCTTCCCCTTGGTACGGGCGAGCGCCCTGAACGCCTTACGCAACGACTGGCCAGTTTGACGGTCGGACCTTGCATGCATAATCGGGGCCTTGCTCCGGGAGGAAGTCGCCATGGCCATAGGCTGGATCACCTTGTTGAAGACCGTTCCCTGGGCGGATGTCATCGCCACCGCACCGGTGGTCGCCGACGGTGCGAAAAAGCTCTGGAAGACGGTCGGCAGGAAGACGCAACCCGACACCGCCGCAACGGATGAGAGCGCGGAAACGGTGCCCGCCGAAGCTGATGCCTCGACGAAGCTGCAGGCAAGGCTGCTTGCGCTCGAGAACACCTCGCAGGATCTGCACGCCCAGATGCTGGCTTCGTCCGAGCTGATCAATGCGCTCGCCGAACAGAATACCGAGCTGGTGAAACGGGTCGAGGCCAACCGTGTTCGCCTGCTATGGCTGTCCGTTTCCACGCTTGTGACCTCCGCAGCGGTGGTGCTCTGCCTGGTGTTGCTGCTGCGCGCCTAGTCAGGCGACAGCCAGTCACCGCGAGCCTGCGCGTACGCTCCCTGTCCCGGCTTTGGCGCATGCATGCCGGACAACACGCTCAGGATTGAAAAATCCCCTCCATCGCCTATGTTGAGATCACACGGCATGGTGGAGGTCGTTACCATGATCACGGAATCGCACTGCATTGCGCGCTTCGCTTCCGACTGGCGCGCGCTGACCGGGCTGTTGGCCGCGGCCGCCACAGCATTCGCCCTGCCGGCCGCAGCGGCGGGACAGGAGGAATGGCTCTCCCTCGGCAGCAAGCACTGGTCCCCGACCGTGTTTTCCAAGACCGGCGCAGGCACCGAGAACGCCGTTGCCGAGGCGCGGGTCACGCGGGCTGCGATCGAGGGCTGGTGCGCCAACTGGTCACCCGGCGACCGCGACTGCGTGCGCAGCCAGCTTGCCACCCCGGAGGCGAAGAAGACCTGGCGCGCCACGGCCAACTGTATCAAGGGCCGCATCACGGCGGTCGATGGCAACACCTACACCCTGGCCGGACGCTGGGACAACTCCGACATCGGTGGCGGACGCACGCGCTGGCGCGATGCCTCGGGGCAGATCGTCGGGCGTGACAACGCCAGCGGCGGACTCGGCATCTCACAGCAGTGGGAGGTGCTGTGTCCCGCAACGGCCGCCTCTGCGGGCCCGACGGCTCCACGCAGCAGCGGCGTTCAGCGGCCGGCGCAGTCCGCTCCGCCAACGCCTGCTGCGACAACGGCAGGCTTCACCGTCGGCGAAACCGTATATGCCCGCTACGGCGCCGCCTGGGTTCGTGGCAAGGTCACCCGCATCAGCCGGGTGAGTGGCGCCAAAGGCCCTGAGCTTGCCTATAACGTCACGCTCGAAAACGGTGAGCGCGGGCTGCTGCCTGCACACATGATGCGAAAGACACAGGGCAGATAGCGACCCAGCGCCAGGGAGGTCGCGCAGCCACTCACTCGTCTCCGTTCACCGTTAGTCCGGTGGTCGTCACCCGGGCGCGTTAAAATGCGTCCTCAACGACAAGAAGAACACGGGAGACCCCATGAGTCCGGACATTCAGTCGTATTTGCAGCGCCTGCCCGAGTTGCTGACGGAACTGGCGACCGTGGAACTGTTTTACGAACTCGGCGTGCTTGCGCTCGCAGGCCTCATCGCCTGGGTGATTCACCGCACGATGCGCGAGTCCTTGCGCGCCGGGCTTGAGGCCGCATCCAGCAAAGGCCTGCGCCATCTGACCCTGCGCACAGCCCAACGCATCCTGCTGCCGGCAACGATGCTGCTCGGCGTGCTGGTCGGCCGCGGCGCCCTGCGTTCGGCACAACTGCCTGTCGGCCTGCTCGATGTCGCCGTGCCCCTGCTGCTGTCGCTGGTTGCCATCCGCCTGCTGGTGTACGTCCTGCGCAAGGGTTTCCCGGTGACCCCGGCGCTGAAGACGTGGGAGAACCTCATCTCCGGCAGCATCTGGGCCATGGTGGCACTGCATCTCGTGGGCTGGCTGCCTGCCGTCGAAGCCACGATGGACGAGCTCGCCTTCAATATCGGCGCCTCGCGCATCTCGCTGCTGGCCACGGTCAAGCTCGTCGCACTCGTCGCCCTGCTGCTGACCCTCGCGTTCTGGGTCTCGGGGGTGATCGAGCGGCGCATGCGTGCATCCACCCACATGACGCCCTCGCTGCAGGTCGCCTTCGGCAAGTTCAGCAAGGTGTTCCTGATTGCGCTGGCCTTTCTGCTCGCCATCGACGCGGTGGGCATCGACCTCACCACGCTCACGGTGTTCGGCGGAGCGCTCGGCGTGGGCATCGGTTTCGGCCTGCAGCGCATCACCAGCAACTTCATCAGCGGCTTCATCCTCGTGCTCGACCGCTCGATCAAGCCCGGCGACGTGATTTCGGTCGGCGGCAACGATGCCAAGTTCGGCTGGGTGCAGGAGTTGCGTGCGCGTTACGTGGTGGTGCGCGACCGTGACGGCGTCGAGCGACTGATCCCGAACGAGAACCTGATCACGTCCGAAGTGGTGAACTGGAGCTACTCGGACACCAACACCCGTGTGCGACTGCCGGTGCAGATCAGTTACAGCGACGACCCCGAGCAGGCCATGGCCCTGCTGCTCGAAGCGGCCAAGGCCTCGCCGCGGGTGCTGCCCCTGCCGGAGCCCGCGGCGCGCATGCTCGACTTTGCCGACAGCGGCATCCAGCTCGAATTAAGGGTGTGGATCAGCGATCCGGAGAACGGCATCGGCAACGTGCGCACCGACATCAACCTCGCGATCTGGAAGCTGTTCAAGGCCGCAGGCATCTCCATCCCCTTCCCGCAACGGGATGTGCACCTTCACACCGTGCCCGCACCGGAACTGACCGCCGCACAGGAGCGCCCCGCGTGAGCGCGGATCGGGGCGATACCGATCAGATGCCGGTGAGCTCGCGGTAGGCGCGCCGCGTCTCGGGCGACACCGCTTCCAGCACCTGTTCGTGACTGGTCTTGTGGCGCGCCAGCAGGCGGGCAGAAGCAATCGTCCGTGATTTGCAGAACCAGTGGCAGGTGTGCTGCATCAGGTACATTTCTGCCGAAAGCAGAAAGGCGCGTTCGCGCGGCGAGCGGCCTGCTTCGTTTTCCACTGCGCGCTCAAAGCCGCGGGCATGGATGTCGAAGGCCTTGCCCAACGCGAAGGTCGAGGACGGAAACAGGCGGTCGGCGTGGGGCAGTGCAAGCGGCAGCGTGCTGATGAGCACCTGCGCAGCGTCGACCCGCGCGATGTCCGCAGCAAGACGACGAAACTGACTGGCGAGTGCGGTCTCGTGCGACTGCATCAGCGCGAGAACCTGATCCTGACGGTTCGGGTCCTGCTCGCCAAGGGCGCGGTCATAGCCCTCGGCGAGCGTCTCCATGAGCTTTTCGATCTGGTAGTTGCTCAGGTGGCTGCCCAGCAGGGTGATGCGGCGACGCTGATCCCGGGACTTGAGCACCAGAACGCCAACGGCCGCGAGCATGAAGATAAAATAGGTTTCCATCCCGCTATTGTCCTGTGCGCCACGCATATTGGGCAACTCCGGCGATCAGGAAGCCTTGCGCAACTCATGTCCGGCAAGACTGTTACCACGCAGTCGCCACGACAGCCGGTGGGACAAGGTATCATCCGCGCGGTAGCGACGAAGCCCGACACCGCGCCCTCGCCTTGCAAAGCCAGGCCAGCCGTTCGCCGGGCACGCCGTGAAGCCGTTCATCTGCTCACGCGCGCCATCAGGCCTCGCCACCGTCACCCCACACTTTCCGCACTGTCGACCGCGCCGGCGACGATGGCGGGCACTCCATACCGGCCCGCAGCAGGACAGAACCCAATGTCGTCAGAACACTTCACCGCAGGCAAGGACGCCGCGCTCGGCCACGCCAAACTGCACAGGACCCCGCAGGCAGCATGAAAACACCGCACAGAATCGCCCCACTGGTCGAAGACGGCCTCGTCGACAGCGTGCTGCGTCAGCTCATGAGCGGCAAGGAGGCAATGGTCTACGTCGTCCAGTGCGGCGACGAAGTACGCTGCGCCAAAGTGTACAAGGAGGCCAACAAGCGTGGCTTCCACAAGGCGGTCGACTACACCGAAGGCCGCAAGGTGAAGAACAGCCGCCAGGCGCGCGCCATGGCCAAGGGCTCGCGCTACGGCCGCCAGGAACAGGAAGCAGCGTGGCAACACGCCGAAGTCGACGCCCTGCGCCAGCTCGCCGCAGCCGGTGTGCGCGTGCCCGTACCCTACGACTTCCACGAAGGCGTGCTGCTGATGGAGCTGGTGGCCGATGAAGACGGCGAACCCGCACCGCGCCTCAACGACATCGAACTCAGCGCCGACGACGCCCGCACGTTTCACGCCTTCCTGATCCGTCAGGTGGTGCGCATGCTTTGCGCCGGCATCGTGCACGGCGATCTGTCCGAGTACAACATCCTGGTCGACCATGCCGGCCCGGTCATCATCGACCTGCCACAGGCGGTCGATGCCGCGGCCAACAACAACGCCAAACGCATGCTGGCGCGCGACGTGGACAACCTTGCCGACTACTTCGGCCAGTTCGCCCCCGAACTACTCCAGACCCGCTACGCCGATGAAATCTGGGCGCTGTACGAAACCGGAAAACTGCTTCCCGACAGCCCGCTCACCGGCACCTTCAAGGACGTCGAGACCCTGGCCAATCTGGACGAAGTGATGCAGGTGATCGACGCCGCGCGCCGCGAAGAAGCCGCACGTCAGGCAAGAATGGCCGGCGAAAGCACGGACGGCGCCGACGACAACTGAGCCACGGGCTCAGGACGCCTCGCTGGCATCGAGCAGGCGCTCGCACTCCAGCATCATCGCCTGCGCCAGCTCGGACTGGTAGTTGGGGTCGAGCGCCTCCATCATTTCATGCGCAGTAAAAAGCCCGGCCTCACGCGACAAGGTGGCGGCGATCTGCCGCGCCATGTCGTCGCTCAAGCCAGAGAGCTGCTTGCGCTCGGACTGCGGCAGCGTGCGTTTCGTGCGCCGCAGCCAGTCCGCCGCCAGCGTCGCCCCCTGCCCTTCGTTCATCCACTGCCCATGCTCATAGAAGGCCGACAGGCGTTCGGCAGTGAGCGCGAAGATCAGCGCAATACGGATGCCGCGCTCAGTGGGCGGCGTGCCCTGCGGGTGGTCGAAAATCATGCGTCTACGTCCGTGTGTTCGCGCTGCCACTGGATTTGATAACGGGTACTGCGACCACCTCCGGGCAACCTGACGAGGCAGCCCTTGGCGATAAGGTCTGCGAGATTGCGGGTTGCCGAGGAGGTGGTCAAGCTCCGCCCGGCTTCCCGGCGCGCTTGACGATACCGCGCTGCGGGTCGTAACCCCATGCAGCAAGCAGGAAAAACACGGCTAGGCAACCCACGACGATCGCCAGCGATTGCGGCGCCCACTGCCCGTACAGTGCAAAGCGCGTCGCCTCCACCGCGTGGCTGAAGGGGTTCCAGCTGGCGATGAAGTGGATCACGCTGGCGCCGGATTCTTCCAGCTTCCACAGCGGATACAGCGCCGGCGACACGAAGAACATCGGGAAGATGACGAAATTCATCGTACCGGCAAAGTTCTCGAGCTGCTTCACATGCACCGACAGCAGCAGCCCGAGCGCCCCCAGCATCATCCCCGACAGCACCAGCACCGGCAGCGCATACAGCCAGCCCGACCACGGCACACCCACGTCGAACAGCGCCGCGATCGCCAGAAAGACGTAGGCTTGCAGCACCGACAGCAGCGTACCCGCCAGCAACTTGGCGAACAGCAGGTAGGCGCGCGGCAGCGGCGCGGTGAGCAGCAGCCGCATCACCCCCATCTCGCGGTCGTACACCATCGCCAGCGAAGACTGCATGCCGTTGAACAGCAACACCATGCCGAGCAGACCGGGCACGATGTAGGTCTGATAAGGGATATAGGTGTCGTAAGGCGGGATGATCGACACCCCGAACACGTTCTGGAAGCCGGCGGCAAACACCACCAGCCACAGCAGCGGACGCACCAGGGCTGAGGCCAGGCGGCCACCCTGGCGGACAAACTTGGCCACTTCCCGGCTGGTGACGGCCTGCAGGGCGAGGAGCGCATGGCTCAGTTTCATGTCGGGGTTCCCGGTCGGCTGGTGGGTTCAGGGTCAGGGTTTGCAGCGGCTGTCGCGCTGATCGAAGCCCAGCGTGTCCATGTTGTTCTGCTGATGCAGGAAGCCCTGGATCGGCGCACGCTCGATCACCGAGTTGTGGGTGGCGAGCAGGATGGGCTGGCGCAACTGGCGATCCCAGGGGCGAAAGCCGAGCCGGTTGCCCTTGAAGCCATCGATCGTGATCTCGTCGCCAGCGAGGTAGCTCACCAGCTTGGCGAAAGGCGCATTGTCGGTGCGCACCACCGCCTCAATCACCGACTTGATCGCAATCCACGCTGCCCAGTCGGGGCTCGACGGCTGGCGCTCGGCCTGCTTCTGCATGCGGCTGGACAGTTGCGGCGCGCCGTGGCGCTCCCACGCCCAGTGCCAGGCCTCGGCAACCAGGCCCTCACTGCCCACGACCGGACGCGGACGCACGGTTCGATACGGCAGGTTGCGCGCAAATTCGCCGTCGCTGTCCGCAACGAACACCACATCGTGATCGGCGCCACCCGTCAGCAGCAGGGGATTGCCCTGATCACGTTGGCGCGGATCGTTGCTGAGCACGAAGCTGCGCTTGTCTACGACCTTCAGACCGAAGCGTTTCGCCGACGTCTCGAAGGCTGTGCCCAGCAACTTGTCGGCCGCCAGCGGCCCTTCCAGCAGCAGCACCGAACGCCACTTGCGCGACACCAGATACTGCGCCATCGCGTCGGTCTGCATCGCATGGTTGGGCAAGGTGTGGAAGAGATGCGGCTGACACTGTTCCTGACGCAGCACGTCGTCTGCGGCCGACACATTGAACAGCAGCAGTTCCTTGCCGCGGGTGGCCCTGGCCAGTTCGGCCACGACCTCGGCCGGCGCGTCGACCAGGAAATAGCGCACCCCCGCAGCCTGCAGCGTATTCACCTGCGCCAGCAATGCTGCGGCGTCGGCACCCTTCACCCGTTCGAGCGCGAACTCGAGCTTGAGCGCCTGGCCGACGAACCGCGCTTCCCGCATCGCCACCTCGGCGCCGGCAAAGGGCCTGCCAAAGGCTTGCGACAGATTGCGATGGAAGGTTCGCTTCTCGTCGTAACGCGCATCCTTGTCGAGCTCGAGGAAGGCGAAGCGGATGGTCTCTGCGGCCGCAGGCAGGCTGAACAACAGCACGGCGACGATGGTCAGCGATCGGCGAAGGAGAGTCGATAAAGGCATGTGAAATTCCCTGGAGTGTGGCGACTGCCGGGCAAGCAGCGGCCCCGCAGTCGCACCAGCAGCGTTCGGATCAGTCGTCAATCACCGCGGTATGGGGCACGCGCCCGACCGGCACCGAACGCAACACCTTGTTGTTCCTGGTATCGACGATCGACATGTCGTCCGACAGCCCATTCACAACGAACAACCGACTTTGGTCGCGGCTCAGGGTGACACCCCACGCGCGCTGCCCGACCAGCACGTATTCCTTCACCGCACGGCTGGCGACATCGACCACGGCGACATGGTTGGCACGCCCCAGGGTGACATAGGCAGTCTTGCCGTCGCGGGTCATGGCGATGCCGACCGGGGTCACATCGTCGGCGCGGAAGCCCTTGGGCGCGAACGATACGGTGCCCTTGATCTCGTTTTTCCTGCCATCAATGATGGTGACCGAGCCGCCGAGTTCGTTGGTGACCCAGATCTCGCTGCTGTCCGGGGTGGCGGCGAAGCGGCGCGGCCGGTTGCCGACCACGATATTGGCGGCGATCTCGTTGGTCGCGGTGTCGATCACATGCACCATGTTGGCAACCTCCGAGGTCACATACAGGCGCTTGCCGTCAGGGCTCATCATTACGCCCTCAGGCTCCTCGCCGACCTCGATTTGGGCCACTTTCTTGCCGGCCGCGACGTCGATCACCGACACCTTGGCATCTTCTTCCATCGACACATAGAAGCGCTTGCTGTCAGGGCTGAAGGCGAACATCTCCGGATCTTCGCCGACCTCAATCGAACGTTCCACCGCCAGCCTGGCGATGTCGATCACGTCCACCCGCTCGGAATTGCTCGCGATCACGAACAGTTTCTGGCCGTCAGTGCTGAGCCTCATGTCGCGCGGTCGCTCGCCGGTGGGGATGGTCTTCACCACCGCGTAGGTCTTGCCGTCGAGCACGGTCACCGCATTGTCGTTCTCGCTGCTGACGAAAATCTGGCCGGTGCCCTTGGCATGCACGGCACTCATCGGCAGAAGTAGCAGCGCACTGGCGGCGAGCGCCATGCTGAGGGATTTCAGACGCATGAGGACAATCTCCTGTTGGTTATTGATTTTGACTACTACAACGATCCTGACGAAGGTTCGCCACCCTCCGTCATTGTCATGAAAGCCTCGGCCAGCGACGCCACACCGGATGCGTCCACCAGCGACTGCGGCGTTCCTTCGGCGAGGATCTTTCCACGGTGCAGCACGATCACGCGATCGGCCTCCTCAGCCTCGTCCACCAGATGCGAGGCCCACAAAATACCCACGCCGCCCTCGCGCAGCGCCAGCACCTCGTCCAGCAGCTGTCGACGCGAGGCAGGGTCGAGCCCCACCGTGGCCTCGTCCATCAGCAAAACCGAGGGTTTGTGCACCAGCGCCCGCGCCAGTTCGACCTTGCGCCGGTTGCCGCCGGAGAGCTCGCGTACCCGGTCGTGGGCGCGTTCAGACAGCCCCAGCCGTTGCAGCGCATCCGCAATCCGGGCTTTCGATTCGCGCCCGGCGATGCCATGCAGGCGAGCGTGAAACACCAGGTTGGCCTCCACGCTCAGGTCGAGGTCGAGCGTCATCTGCTGAAACACCACGCCGATACGGCCCAGCGCTCGCACCGGTTCGCGCTGCATGTCGTGACCGCACACCCGCACCACGCCGCCGTCGGCATTGAACAGGCCGGTAAGCAGCTGGAACAGGGTGCTCTTGCCCGCACCGTTAGGCCCCAGCAGCGCAACGAACTCGCCCGGCCTCACCGTCAGGCTGACGCCCTTGAGCGCCTCGCGCGCGCCGTAGGATTTGCGCACCTCCTCGACCTGCAGCGACCACTGCGCGACCACCACGTCCTCATGCATCCGTGCGCACCTCAATGTTGTTTCTGCCCTGCGCCCTTCCCTGACCCGCGTTTCCGCTGTGGTCGAGTCCGCGGCCATCGGACCCATCGTTATCCAGCAAACCGGCCAGCAAGGCCGGATGGCGATCGAGCAGTTCGCGCTGCAGAGCGAGCACCGCGGCATCGTTGGGCAAGCGCGGACCGCTCAGCCCTTCCCGCCACTCCAGCATCACCCTGCCCGGCGCACCGGACATGAAACACACGCGATCGCCCAGCGCCAGCGCCTCACGCAGGTCGTGGGTGACGAACAGCACCGAGGTATTGCAGCGCTGCCACAAACTGACCAGCATCGCGCGCAGGCGGTCGGCGGTGGGCGCGTCGAGCGACACGAAGGGTTCGTCCATCAGCAGCACCCGGGGCTCGATCACGAAGGCCCGCGCCAGCGCCACCCGGCGCTGCATGCCGCCGGAGAGCCGGCCCGGATAGGCGTCGAGCACGTCGCCCAGCTCCATCGCCTGCAGCAAATCGCGCGCCCGTGCCGGTGCAGTCGGATCATCGCCCGCCACCAGCAGCACGTTCTCGATCACGGTCAGCCACGGCATCAGACGCGGCTCCTGGAACATGAAGCCGATGCCGTCCTGCAAGGGACTGCCATCCAGGGTGACGCGCCCGCTCACATCGTAATCGAGCCCACCGACGACGTTGAGCAGGGTGCTCTTGCCGCAGCCCGAGGGGCCGACCACACAGACAAATTCGCCCGGCTGTACCTGCAGCCGCAAATCTGCCAGCGCAATGTGCGAGCGCCCGCCCCGGTCCGGATAACACTTGCGCACAATCTCGATATCCAGCATCGCTCAGCCCCTCCACCGCGTCAGCCGGCGCTCGAGCGGGCGCAGCGCAAAGGCCTCGACCACCAGCACGATGGCGGCAAACACCAGCGTGTAGGCCAGGATGCCGGCGATGTCGAAGAACTGGAAGAAGACATTGAGCTGGAAGCCGATGCCGTTGCTGCGCCCGAGCAGCTCCACCACCAGCACGATCTTCCAGATCAGCGACAGCCCGGTGCGCGCGGCCGCCATCAGATAGGGGTAGAGCTGCGGCAGATACACCTGCGACAGCGTGCGCCAGCGCGGCAGGCGATAGGCGCTGGCGACCTGCATCAGGCGCGGATCGACCGCACGTGCGCCCTCGCGCACGGTAACGATCACGGTGGGAATCTTATTGATCGCCACCGCGACAATCGCGGCGGTGTCATTGAGGCCGAACCAGACGTAACACAGGATGATCGTGACCAGCGCCGGCACGTTGAGCCCGAGCACCAGCCATCCGTCGAGGAAGAGATCGAGCGTGCGCCAGCGCCCCATCGCGATGCCGATCACGGTGCCGATCACCATCGCGGCGGCAAACGCGATCACCACCCGCGACAGGGTGATGCCCAGGTGATACGGCATCACCAGCGACAGGGTTTCGTCGACCACACGACCGAACACCATCAGCGGCGCTGGCAGCGCGTTGCTCTGCAGCACGGACGCCAGCACATGCCACAACACCACGAACACGAGCAGCGAAGCGAGGCGGACGCCCGCGTCGCCGCCATGGAGAAAGCGCCTGGAAAGTGGCGCGGATGCCGCAGCCAGATGCTGTGCCGCGGTGTCGTGGCCGGCGCCCTGGACCCGCTCGATCACCGTTCCAGGCCTCCGGCCCAGAAGGTACCGCTGGCAAGCGATGTAGCCTTGCCGACCAAGGCCTGCCCGCCCTCGGCGGCGAGGATGGCGAACACCTTGCGCGCCACCTGCTCGGACTCGCCCATGGTCGCAGCGGGGATGCCCGCGCGGTAACCCTCGCGCAGCGCCACGAAGGTGGCATCGTCCGCGACCTTCATCATCGGCCGCAGTTCATCCCACACCGCGTCCGATTCAAGCATGTGCTGCTTGGTCGCGGCCGAGGCGCGCAAAAAGCTGCGTATCGCCTGTGGATGCTGCGCCGCCCACTTCTCGCGAAACACCCAACCCACCAGCGGCAACGCGGTATCGACGTCGAGGGTGCGCAGGATTTCGTCCATGCTCAACAGCGGCACCATGCCCGCAGCCTGCAGGCGCGCACCGTAGTGCCAGAAGTTCATCGCCGCGGGAAGCTCCCCGCGCAGCATCAATTCATTGAGCAGCGGCGGTGCAACGAAAGCCGGCTCCAGCCAACCGGCAGCGTCCGCACCCACGGTCCGGCGGGCATAGGCGCGCAGCAGCAGCCAGCTCTTGTCGAGGGGCCCGCCGGCCACGCCCAGACGCTTGCCCTTCAGGTCGGCGAACGCCTTCACCCCGGCGTCTGGACGCACCATCACCCCGCCCACCGCCAGCGAATACGGCACGAAGGTGAAGTCCTGCCCCTCGGCACGCTGACGTGCAACCCAGATCCAGTCATTGACCACGACATCAACCGCACTGCCGAGCATGGCGATATTGGCTGCATCCTTCAGCGCCAGCGGCACGACCTCGATCCGCACACCCTCGCGCTCGGCAAACCCGCCTTTCTGCATCACCGCCAGCTCCCAGCTGACGGTGCCGAACTGCAGCACGCCAACCCGCAGCACCGGCAGTTCGGCAGCACGAACCGGCACCGCCGCAAGACATAGCAGCGCGAAGAGCGCCAGGCCGGCTCTCAGAAACGACATCATGGCGCTCTCCCCCGTTCTTGTTCGCTGTATTCCCGTGGGCAGGAAGCAACGCGGCAACCAGTTTCTGCGGGGCCGACGCTGTATGCGCCACCCCGCCCGATCACCTTAACGGGTGGCGATGTACATCGTGATTTCAAACCCAAATCGAAAATCGCAGGCTGCAGGGGTTTCCCATTTCATGACGTGTCTCCTGTTGGTCGATAAAGCGACATGGCGTTCTGGATGACCGCTCACAGTCCCAGTGTGCCTTCGGCGTCGCATCCGCCGCATCAGGATTCCGACCGAAATCGCCTCATGATTTTCATGAGATCAAGGATCAAAGGGGTCAGAGTCGTTTGATCGCTTCGTTTCGCCTCAACCCACCGCGCGCTTGAAGATCCAGTTGCGGTTGGTATTGCTGTCCGGCGCCTGCATCAGCTCCCAGCCCTGGGCGCCGAGCTTGTTCAGCTCCGCCAGCACGACCTCCGTATAGGCGCGCAGGCGGTCTTTTTCGCGGCTGCCGTGGGCGCGGGCGACGTCTTCGGCGATCTGGTGGATGTCGCTGCGGATTTGGTACTCAAAGCATTGCATGGGGTGCTCGATAGGGTGATGAGGTGCGCATGGCAGGACGCCAGCACATGGACCACAATAACACCCAACTCCTGCACCGGCCGCCCCGCATGTGCATCCATTTCACCATCCTGCCGGAAGAAGTCGACATCGCTGGCTGAGGAGATCCGCGCAACCCAGTGATGGTCAGAATCGATTGATCCGATCCATCTCACCACGCCCCCATCCAGCGCGGGTCTCCCGGTCGTGGCAACACTCGGTGAGATGGTGCCGCAGGTACTCCTGCACTACAATCACTCCCAACCATGAACCGTCTCGCCGCATGAACCTCTTTCGCGCACTTCAGGCCTTTCGCAGCCGAACGCCTTTCATGGCACGGCTTCTGGTTTTGATGCTCGCCTTGCTCCACGGGTGGGGAGGAATCGCAAACGCGGCATCCACTTCGCATGACATGGCTGCCTGGTCCGGGCACGACAACGCGACTCTGTTGGCCTCCCAATCCGGCGGACACGACCACGACCACAACCATGACGGACCGGAAGTCGATGGCGACAACAACGGCCATCAACATGGTCATCATGCAGCAGATCACAGCCACGACAAGCCCAATTTATCAGGCGACAAAACCCTGGCCGTGGTGAAGCTGCAGCAGTGCTGGCGCCTCTCACTGGCTGCCCTGGCCTACCCGGCCCCCTGTTTTTCCTTCGAGCGGCCGCCAAAGAAGCTTTCGATGTCCTGACGCAAGCGGTCTGCCGCCTTCAGCGACGGTACGACCATTGACTCAACCCTATCGGAAGCGATCCATGATCCTATTACTCCCCGATTGGGGCCGGCCGACACGGCTGTCCCCCGCTGGCCCGTACCTGCGCGCACTTACGGGCCTGACGCTCTACCTCCTCTTCACCACTTTTGCCCACGCCCACGGTGTGGCCGAGGGGGACAAGGGCTACATTTAGGAGATCTCGGGCACGCACCTGCTGCCCTTCGTCTACCTCGGCGCCAAGCACATGGTCACCGGCTACGACCACCTGTTGTTTCTTGCGGGGGTGATCTTCTTTCTTTACAGACTCAAGGACATTGGGCTCTATGTCAGCCTGTTCGCAATAGGGCACTCGGTCACGATGCTGTACGGCGTTTATGCCGGAGTGAACGTGAACCCCTATGTGATCGACGCGATCATTGGCCTGTCGGTAGTGTACAAGGCACTCGACAACCTTGGAGCCTACCAGCGCTGGTTCGGCGTACAGCCGAACACCAAGGTGGCGACCCTCGTGTTCGGTCTGTTCCATGGATTCGGCCTGGCGGCGAAGGTACAGGAGTTCGAGATTGCCCGTGATGGCCTGCTGCCCAACCTGCTGGCGTTCAATGTCGGGGTGGAGATCGGCCAATTGCTAGCGCTGACTGCAATCCTGATCGCAATGGGATTCTGGAGGCGCACCGCCGGTTTCTTCCGTCACGCCTATAGCGCCAACGTCGCCATGATGTGCGCCGGCTTCATGCTGGTCGGCTATCAGCTCACCGGCCTGTTCGTGTCCTGAATCCTCTGGAGTCCAAACTCATGTACAACACCGATCTTCCAACCCGAAAGGAGTTGCCGAGCACGGGCAAGCTGCTGCGCTCCACCGCGATTGCTGCACTCCTTGCAGTCGCCTTGCTTGTAACCACCGTGCTGCCTGCCGAGTACGGCATCGACCCGACCGGCATTGGCCGCTCGCTGGGCCTGACCCAGATGGGGGAAATCAAGGTTGCACTTGCCGCCGAGGCATCTGCCGCTGAGACGCCGCCCACGAAGGTCATTCAAGCAACGCCAGCCCCCGCCGCGCCCATTGTCGCCACCGTATCGCCAGCGGAACCGACTTCGCCCGAAGTCTTGCCAACTCGGCAGAACACGGTGACAGTCAAGTTGAAACCGGGTGAAGCGGCAGAAGTGAAACTCACCATGCGCAAGGATGCCAGCGTGCGCTACGAATGGACAAGCTCCGGCGGGCCGGTCAATTACGACACCCACGGTGACCCGTTCAGTGCCCCCAAAGGCTTCTACCATGGTTACGGCAAGGGCCGAAACGAGACCGGAAATACGGGCACACTGCAAGCCGCCTTCGACGGCAAGCACGGATGGTACTGGCGCAACCGCTCAAGGGCAGAAGTGACGGTGACCCTTAAAACCGACGGTGACTACGACAGCATCGAACGCGTACTGTAAGTCGTGTGGCCCCATTCTGCTGGATGGGGCCAGTGCTCCGGAAAAGTAATGACAACGAATCGCAGTGTTCTGAGTGCTTTGCTGGCAGCAGCCTTGTTCGGTGCCAGCACACCTTTCGCGAAGCTGCTGACCGGCGAGGTTTCCCCGATACTGCTCGCCGGCCTGCTCTATCTGGGCAGCGGCGTGGGCCTCACGCTTGTCCGATTGGCGAGGGATCGAGGCTGGCAGCCATCGGGCCTGTTACCAACCGAATGGCGCTGGTTATCGGGCGCCATCTTCTTTGGAGGCGTGCTAGGACCGGCCGCCCTGATGCTCGGACTGAGCGCGATAAGCGGTTCGACTGCATCCCTGTTGCTGAATCTGGAGGCAGTACTCACGGCTGTCATAGCCTGGGTCGTCTTCAGGGAGAACGCCGGCCGTCGTATCGTGCTCGGCATGCTCGCCATCGTTGCAGGCGGTGTCGTGCTGTCGTGGCCGACAGAGGACGCAGCGGTCACCGGCTGGGCCGGTCCGCTCATGATCGCGCTCGCCTGCCTGTGCTGGGCGATCGACAACAACCTGACGCGCAAAGTATCTGCCGCCGACGCCCTGTTCGTAGCGGGTAGCAAAGGAGTAATCGCGGGCGCGGTGAATTGCGCGCTGGCTCTGTCGCTTGGCGCGAAGATGCCGAATATCGGGATTGTCTTTGCCACGATGAGCATCGGGATACTCGGCTATGGCATCAGCCTCGTGATGTTCGTTCTGGCCTTGCGCGGCCTCGGGACTGCGCGGACGGGCGCATACTTTGCCACTGCACCGTTCATTGGCGCAGCGGTGGCGCTGCCCCTGCTTGGCGAGTCGACTGACCCAAGGTTCTGGCTGGCTGCCGGCCTGATGGCTGCGGGCATATGGCTGCACCTGACCGAGCGCCATGAGCACGAACATACGCATGAGGCACTCGAACACCGCCACATGCACACGCACGACGCGCACCATCAGCATTCACACGCGTTTGAGTGGGACGCAAGTCGCCCTCATGAGCATGCTCACGAGCACGTCGCCATCGTCCACAAGCATCCTCATTTTCCTGACATTCATCACCGGCACAAACACTGATAACCAGTAGAGTTCAAGCTGTGCGACTGAGTTTCAGGGTGAACATGATCTTGAACGCCGCGGGAACTCGCACTCGAAAAATTGTGCAGGCGGATCTCGACAGGGGTGAAATCGATACGCATGGCGAGTCGCCAGCACATGGGCCACAATAGCACCCAAGCCCTGCACCGGCCGCCCCGCATGCGCATCCATTTCACCATCCTGCCGGAAGAAGTCGACATTACCGCCATCCGCGCCCAGGGCTCGGGTGGGCAGAACGTCAACAAGGTGTCGAACGCGGTGCACCTGCGCTTCGACATCGCCGCATCGTCGCTGCCCGAGGCCATCCGCGAACGCCTGCTGCGCCTCGGCGACCAGCGCATCAGCAAGGACGGCGTGATCATCATCAAGGCACAGGCCTTTCGCAGCCTGGAAAAGAATCGTGCCGAGGCAATCCGCCGGCTGGAAGAACTCATCGAGAGCGCGGCCACGGTGCAAAAGACGCGCCGACCAACACGCCCCACCCGGGGCTCGGTTACGCGCCGGCTCGAAGGCAAGACCCGGCGCGCCGCGGTCAAGGCCGGACGAGGAAGGGTCGGCGAGTAGCATCCGTCGGCAACCCTGTCATAATGGCGGGGCTGCACGAGCGGGCAAGTCCCTGCCTGATCACCGAATCGGCGCATCATGTCTCTGCGCGCACGGCGCGAACGCATGAGCGCCAATGGCTTCGCCTAGTGCGACGCCCTCACCATTTGTGCATGCTCTCCCTCGGAAACGGAAGCATCAGCGTGCCGTTTCTGCTTTCTTCACCCGCGTTCGATTCTGCCCTACGGGGCAATCAGAGGAGGCCACTTGGCCAAGCCAAATTACCAGTTCGAGAAACGCCAGCGAGACTTGGCAAAGAAGCGCAAGCAGGAAGAAAAACGCATCCAGAAACTCGCCGCAAAGGCGGCAGGCGGCAGCGACGACAATGCCGACGCCGAGCCTGAAGTGGAAGCAGCAGAAAGCAACACCCCGCCGCTTGCCTGAGGCCTGAAGCGGTCAAGCGCAGCGACGGCCGCGCGGGATGGTGCGCCACCGCTCTCAGTGGCTGGCGAAAACCTCGTGACTGCCGTCGCTGCCGAAACTGACGACCTTGTAACGATCGGCCGGATACGGCCCCTCCATGCCCGGCGAGCCCATCGGCATGCCCGGCGCCGAGATGCCGACGATCTTCGGATGCTCGGTCAGCATCCGCTTCACATCTGCAGCCGGCACATGGCCTTCGACCACATAGCCGCCCACCTTCGCGGTGTGGCACGAGCCGAGCGCCTGCGGTACGCCGGCGCTGCGCTTGACTTCGCTCATCTGCGCTGAAGCGATCTCTTTCACCTTGAAGCCGTTCTCACGCATGTGCTCGGCCCATTTGCCGCAACAGCCGCAATTCGGGTCCTTGTACATCGTCACCTCCTCGCCGGCGGCCAGTGCAGGCGACACCGATACGGCAGCGACCAGCGCGGTGGCGAGTGCGAGTCGGTGCGGAAGACGGAATCGTGTGGAATGCTGGTTCATGAAACCTCCTTGTGACAGTTTGATATCCGGGCCAATCAGGAAAAAGACGCCAGCGGCAGGACAATCTCAAAGACCGTGCGCCCCGCGTCCGATACTGCACTCACGCGCCCGCCGTGGGCCTCGACGATCGAGCGGGTGATGGCCAACCCCAGTCCGGCGCCCTCGCCATGCCGGTGACGCTCCGGCCCTGCGCGGTGAAAGCGTTCAAAGATCCGGCCAAGCTGCTCGGGGGCGATGCTGTCGCCGGCGTTGCACACCCGCAGCACGGCCTCACCCCCCGATGCCGAAATATCGATGTCCACCCTTGTTCCGCGCGACGCGTGCCTGAGGGCATTCGACAGCAGGTTTGAAACCGCGCGCCGCAACATCAGCCGGTCGCCGCTGACCCGTGCTTCTCCGTTGACCTCTACACGCACGCCCTGTTCCTCGGCGAGCGCATCGTAGAACTCTGCCAGCGCACGTGCCTCGTCGGCCAGCGACACCACTTCGGCGGGTCGCGGCAGGTGTCCGTTCTCGGTCTGCGCCAGAAACAGCATGTCGCTCACCATGCGCGCGATGCGTTCGTACTCCTCCAGATTCGAGCCCAGCACTTCGCGGTACTCTTCGGTGCTGCGGGCACGCGACAACGCGACGGCGGTCTGCGTCATCAGGTTGGAGACCGGCGTGCGCAGTTCGTGGGCGATATCGGCGGAGAAGTCGGCGAGGCGCTGGAAGGACTGTTCGAGACGTTCGAACATGCCGTTGAGCGCCTCTACCAGTTCGCGCACCTCGGCCGGCGCATCGCCCTCGATCAGGCGTTCGCCGAGACGATCCGCCGACTGCCGCCTTGCCACCTCAGTCACCCGGCGCAGGGGTGCAAGACCTCTGTGCGCGGCCAGCCAGCCCAGCAGCGCGGCCACGGCCGTCGCCACCGCGATACCGATCCACATCCGCATGCGCACCTCGTCGAGGAAGCGGGTGTGATGAACAATATCAAGCCCGAGCAGCACCCGGACCGGACGCGAGGAAAGCGGCATCTCCAGCACTGTTTCGCGCCCCACGAAGTCACGCCCGTCCAGCCGCCACGCCCCGCTACCATTGGCGAGAGCCTCGCCTGCGAGTTGGGCAGGGGCAAACTGTGATGCGTTGAGGGCGTAGATCACGCTGCCCTCATCGTCGCGCATCAGCAGCGACACCCCGTCGTGACCGGTAAAGGCATCGTCCAGCGCCTGCGGAAGCGCCTCCAGCTCCGCAGCAGAACCCACCCGCTTCAACAGCTTGGCGATCAGGCTGAACTTGCCCGACAGTTCGTGCTCATCCAGCTCGCGAAAGTGATCTTCGGCAGCACGCCCGAGCACGACCCCGACGACAATAAGCAGACAGGCGGTGAGTACCGCGAAGAGCAACCCCAGGCGTGCGGTCAGCGACAGCGGAACGCGCACGCTCAGCTCTCCCCGGTCGCTTCGAGCACGTAGCCCATGCCGCGCACGGTACGGATCAGGCGCGGCTCGAAGGGCTCGTCCACCTTGGCGCGCAACCGCCGCACAGCCACTTCAATCACGTTGGTGTCGCTGTCGAAATTCATGTCCCACACCTGCGAGGCGATCAGCGAACGCGGCAGCACCTCGCCCTGCCGCCGCAGCAGCAACTCAAGCAGCGCGAACTCCTTGGCGGTGAGGTCGATGCGCACACCCGCGCGCAGCACGCGCCTGCGCACGAGGTCGAGTTCGAGGTCGGCCGCACGCAGCATCTCGGGCTCCTTCGCCTTGCCCCGGCGCAACAGGGTACGCACACGGGCAAGCAGCTCGGAAAAGGCAAACGGCTTCACCAGGTAGTCATCGGCCCCCAGCTCCAGGCCACGCACCCTGTCCTCGACCTGGTCGCGCGCCGTAAGAAAGAGCACAGGCATCTCCTGCCCCTGCCCGCGCACGGTCTGCAATACGCCCCAGCCATCGAGCGAGGGCAGCATCACGTCGAGCACGATCAGGTCGTAACCGCCGCCAAGCGCCAGGTGCAGACCGTCGAGTCCGTCGCGCGCGAGATCGACCACGAAGCCCGCCTCGACCAGGCCCTGGCGCAGGTAGTCGCCGGTTTTGGGTTCGTCCTCGACAATCAGGATCTTCACGGCTTGCCCGCCTCGAATGCAGTGTTCCCCATATTGTGCCCGCCGCCGCCCAGCGTCGAGCCAGGATTACAAAGATGTAATGTTCGCGTCAGCTTTCTGTCCGTCACCGACAGGCAAGATTGCGTGGCACAAGTCGGGGACGTATCTTCGTTGCCCCGCTTATTACCAAGACTGACCATCCATGACCTCTTGCGCCCACAACAACAGTTTCAACGCAATTTCCACTCTGCCCGGGCACGAACGGAGGCGGCCATGACCAGTCGCCGCCACTTTATCGCTGCCGGTATCGCCAGCGGCTTGCTTGGCTTCACCTCCCTGGCGCGTGCCCATGGCGACGCTGCCCACACTGGCAAGGCAAAGACACCCGATGCCGCCGAGCAGCAGGCGTGGGGAATTGCCGGCGCACCCGGCAAGGCGCACCGCACGATCCGCATCGAAATGAGCGACGACATGCGCTTCACCCCGGACCGTATCGCGGTGAGGCTGGGCGAAACCATCCGCTTCGAGCACCACAACACGGGCGCGGTACTGCACGAGATGGTCATCGGCACGCCGGAAACACTCGCCGAGCACGCGGCCCTGATGATGCGTTTTCCAGACATGGTGCATGACGAGCCGTGGATGGCGCACGTCCCGGCCGGCGAGAAGGCGGAAATGACCTGGACCTTCAACCGCGCAGGGGAATTCGAATTTGCCTGCCTGATGCCGGGCCACTATCAGGCAGGCATGAAAGGCACGCTCATCGTCCGTTGAGCCGGAGGCGAATGTCATTCACCGCCACGGCAATCACTCGTACAGACCCACATAAGGAACAGCCATGAAAACCACCCTCGCCACCCTTGCCGTCGCCACCTTCGCCACTCTCGCGATCAGCGCCCCTGCACTTGCCAGCAACGACCACGCTGGGCACCAGGCAGGCATGGGCAACATGCACGACGCCGCCGGAATGATGTCCGAGGGCACGGTGAAAAAGCTCGACGCGGCTGCAGGCAAGCTCACCATCAGCCACGGCCCGCTTGCCAACCTCGACATGCCGCCGATGACAATGGTGTTTCGCGCCAGCGATCCTGCCATGCTGAAAGACCTGAAGGTGGGCGACAAGATCCGTTTCACTGCCGAACGCATTGATGGCGCGTTCACCGTGACTGCGCTGGAAGCCGCCAAGTAAATCCGCCCCCGGTGATCGCTCCACGCGGGGCCGGGGCGCAGCACGGGTCGGGCCGGCTACACACCAGCGCGCACCGTCGAATCCGCTGCTGGAACCGCCCCGCACGCCTCGCCTGAACGCGAACCACAAGCGACTCCTTGTCTGAACCCCTCTTTCATCAAGGCCGCCATGACTGATCTGCGCCTTCCCCGACGACTGCTGGCAACTTCGGTCCTCTGCGCCTTGCTCGGTGCCGCGCCGGCGCTGGCCGACGGCCCGATGCTCGGCGCCAGCGTCGACGGACTGATCGAACATGCCCGCCTCCACAACCCGGCCTTTGCCGCCGAACGGGCCGAGGCCGAGGCTGCACGCGAGCGCGTCGAACCCGCCGGCGCGCTGCCAGACCCGGCATTCCAGATCGAACTGATGGACGCCACCAACACCATGCGCGGTGGCGGCACAACGATTCTGCCGGGCGAGGTGGGCGAAACCCGCTATAGCGTGGTGCAGTCGTTTCCCGCCTGGGGCAAACGCGAACTCGACGTCCGCGCCGCCACCGCACGTGCAGGACGTGCCGACGCCGGACGCGAAGCAGTGTGGCTGGAGCTGAGCGCGAGCATCAAGGCCGCGTGGCTGCGCTACTACGCAGCCGACCGCGAAGCCGTATTGAACCGGGACGCACTGCGCCTGCTGCAAGGCCTTGAGGAAATCACCCTTTCACGCTACCGCCTCGGCCTGCTGCCGCAGCAGGCCGTACTGCGCGCGCAACGCGAGATCACCGCCCAGCGCCTGTCCGTGGTTGCCGTCGAGCAGCGCCGCCGCACGGCCGCCGCCGCCCTCAACGCACTGCTCGCACGCACACCGGACAGCCCGCTTGCCGCACCGGCGGAACCGGCGCCGCTCGTCGACCTGCCGCCCATCGACCAGTTGCTGACACATACCCGCGACCGTAACCCGCTGCTCGCAGCCGAAGCCGCCGGCGTTGAAGCCGCCCGCTTCGAGCGCGACCGCACCTGGCGCGACCGCTACCCGGACTTCAGCATCGGCCTCACCAATAACCGTCCGCGCGGGGGCGACCCATCATGGGATGTGATGTTCGAGGTCATGATTCCGCTGCAGCAATCGGCACGGCGGGCCCGCGAGCGCGAGGCGACCTACATGCTGACGGCTGCCGACGCCCGCCGCGAAGCGGTGGAGGCGAAGCTGCAGGGTGAGCTTGGCAGCGCACATGCAGCCTACAGCGCGGGCCACGACAGCCTGCGCCTGTTGCGCGGCACCCTGCTGCCGCAGGCGGAAGCCACGCGTGACGCCAGCCGCTCGGCCTTTGCCGCCGGCAGCGTCGACTTCGACACCGTGCTCGAAGCCGAGCGCCAGCTGGTGGCCACCCGCCTCGCCCTGCTGCAGGCCGATCTCGACGCACGCCTTGCATTGACCGAACTCGAAAAGATTGCTGGAGAGCTGCCGTGAACTCAGGCCTGAATCGCTCGCTGACCGCGCTTGCGGTCGTACTCGCCCTTGGCGCAGGCTACTGGGCAGGCAGCCGTAACGATGCCATGCCCGACACGATGAACACGGCAGCAGCGCCTGCAGGCACTGCGCAAGGCGACGCCAGCGGTGAGGCGCGCAAGATTCTTTATTACCGCAACCCGATGGGCCTGCCCGACACCTCGCCCGAGCCCAAGAAGGACTCGATGGGGATGGACTACATTCCGGTGTATGCCGACGACGCCCCGGACGACAGCGGTGTGGTCCGTGTCAGCCCTGCGCGGGTACAGACCCTGGGGGTGAAGACCGCGCTGGCTGAAAACAAGGTGCTCGACGCCGTTGTTCGCGCCGTGGGTCGTATCGAAATCAATGAACGCACCGTGGTCGACGTTGCCCCCC
>SWCC01004241.1_pt1 | contig 66653 bp, 88 predicted proteins | sample 4692971 | NCBI WGS metagenome assembly SWCC01 (sample SAMN10267277, study PRJNA491770) | bioreactor metagenome | isolation source: DHS bioreactor inoculated with subseafloor sediment | place: Japan: off Shimokita Peninsula | collected 2006-08
GCGCGGCCTGGTCCTGCAGGAGGTCTTCGAAGCGCAGGCGCTTGATCGTCAGCTTGCTGTCGAGCACGAAGGACAGCTTGTCGCTCCAGGCAATCGCCAGTTGAGTGACCTGCTTACCGGAGGAGAGGTGCAGCTGGATTTCTTCACTGGTGAGGTCCTGCCGCTTGCAGCGGACAACGCCGCCATCCTCGTGGGTGTCACGGAGTTCGCACTCGTCCAGGACGAAGAACCCCTCGCTGGCTTGGCCGGTCTTGAGCCAATCGGTAAGTGTCGCTGTCGGGGCGATTTTGACGCTGATCGGACGAACCGGCAGGGAGCCGATCGCCTCACGCATGGTGGACAGAATGTCTTCCGCCTTGTTGGAGCTGGAGGCATCGACGTAGATGAGGTTGGAGGCCACGTCGATTGCGGCATAGGTGACGCTCTTGCGGATGAACGCCCGCGGCAGGAAGGCCTGAACGATCTCGTCTTTCAGCTGGTCGCGCTCTTTTTTGTACACCTTGCGCATCTGCTCGGCCTCGATTTCCTCGACCTTCTCCTGCAGCGCATCACGCACCACGCTGCCCGGCAGAATTCGCTCTTCCTTACGGGCCGCGATCAGCAGAAATCCATTGGTCGAATGAACCAAGGGGGCGTCCGGGCCCTTTCCGACCGGAGCGACAAAACCGTAGGTCACCAACTCCTGGTTGGCACAAGCGCGCGCGGGCTTGGTGGCCAGCGCGGCCTCCAGTGCCTCGGCATCGAGGTTGATGTTCTGGGTCAGGCGGTAGATGAGCAGGTTGCGGAACCACATGGTGTATCCCCTTCGGTGTGGGCTTATGCGCCCTGAATGTTTGCTAACGCAATACCAATAGCAAAACATTGGACTAAAACGCAAGCGAAGCGTAAATTCTGCGCATCAAACACGCGCGGAGACCGCTCCAATGAAGAAGCTCATCACCCCTGCCCTGATGCTCACGATCCTTACCGGCTGCTCCAGCATCCCGCAGGATTACCAGAACACCGCAAAGTTCGGCGGCATCGGCGCGCTTGCCGGAGCGGTCGCCGGCGCAGTCATCAACCACGACAACCGAGCCCAGGGCGCACTTCTGGGTGGCGTACTGGGTGGGGCGGGCGGCGCCGGCTACGGACTGTATGTCGACAAGCAAGAGGCCGAGTTGCGTTCGAAGATGCTCGGGACAGGCATCACCGTTAAGCGCGACGGCGACAAGATCAACCTCGTGCTGCCCGACAGCATCACCTTCGAGACCGGCAGCTACCGCCTCACTCCCCAGGTGCAGCAAGCGCTCAACGAAGTGGCTGCTTCGCTGCAGCGCTACCCAGGCAGCAGCCTGATCATCACTGGTCACGCCGATGCAACCGGCACGCCTCAGTCCAACCTGCAGCTGAGCCAGCTGCGCGCGAATGCGGTTTCGGTGTACCTGCAGAGCCAAGGCGTGGAGCCTTCTCGCCTGACTGTCCTGGCCGCTGGCGACAGCGCACCGATCGCCGACAACAACAATGCCCAGGGGCGAGCGGCCAACCGTCGAGTCGAGATGACCGTGACACCTGGAGCCGCCGGCGCAGTGCAGCCGGTCTATCAACAACAACCCCATACGCAGTACCAGCAGCCGCAGCAGTACCGGCCTTCCCAGACTCAACAGCGCTACCAGTACACGCCGGCACCTGTTTATCAGGCGCCCTACACCACAAATGCCTCGAAGCGGATTCTGAGCAACTCCCTGCTGCAGGGCATCTCGCAAGCCATCACCAACGGCCCGGCCGCGGGACTGCGCTCCGGCATGGCCACCGCTACACGAGGCGCAACCCAAGAGGCGACTCGCGAGGTCAACAGCACCATCCGCGACTATCAATACGACAGTTTCGGGCGGTACTGATCATGCGCCGGAAACTCCAGGATGCAGCTGATGCCACTCGCAACCAGAACGCCTCAGCCTGCGAAATCCGGCACCGCCCTGAGCGCTACCGAGATCGCATCGCGCGCGGCACCGCCGCGCCTGGCTCGAACGTCGTACCTCTCGTTGGCCGAATAGAAGATCGCTTCTACCCAGGCATCGAGAAGTCTCGGCCAGGGGAGCCGCTCGAACTTCGCTGGAGCACCAAGCCTTACTCCAGCGAATCTCTTGCCGAGCGTGACGCTCAGACCATGGCGATCCTTGCCGCCGAAGAAGACTGTATCCAGGTCGAGGTAGTCAGCCCTTCAGTCATCAGCCTCGACGAGCAACACAAAGGCAACTACGCGGTGGGCTCGCGCGTCGAGAAAGGCATTCGGGTGTATTACGCCACCCTCCAGTGCACGGACTGTGGGAATAGCGACTCCGGGGTCTGGGGTGGCCCCTATGAAACCCGCGACCAGGCCGAGCAGAACGTCGGGCACAGCCTCGAAAACTGGATCGGCGCCATGGATCTCTTTGCCGACTCCATGATTCCACCGGGAGAGGAAGAGATCGGACTCGACCACCAGCCACCTCCCAGCGGTCTGTAACCCCGAGGATGAGCCACATGAGCAATCAAATCGACCATGCAGCGGCGCTTGCCGCCGCTCGCACACCCAACGTCACCGCGCTGACCGATTACCTGCTCGACGCCGAGTATGCGGACTTCAGATCCATGTGCCAGGCAAAGCCTGGCCTCAACGACGGTGTTCCACGTCCGTTACCAGGGCTGAGCGATACAGATCTGGCTCGCTGGGAAACCGCGTGGGAGTTGTTCGCCGAGGGTGAGGATGAGTCAATGCCCGAAGCTGAACGGGACTGGTTCGCCGCCAATGGCGCGGGTCATGTGTGGTGCGAAGTCATCCGCGCCCGCGGGGACGGCCGAGTCAACCTGCAGCTGCTCGCAAAAGCCGAAGGCATGAGTCCGGACGCGCCGGCCGACGAAATTTTTCGTGGCCGACGCATCGATCCAGCGGACTACGCCGAGGAGATGCACCAGTTCATCAGCAGCAGCGGCATGGGGGCCGCATTCGCAGACTTTCTCGCCGGGCAGATCCTTCTACAGGAGCGGTTCGTTGAACTCGTGGATTCGTCCGAGCCGTCACTCTGATGCATGTCGACGCATTGTTATGCTAAACGATGCCTGCTTATGCATATCGGCGCGCTTTTATGCCTCGCTTTTGCGCCATACACCCTACGACATCGAATCCCGGGCGCCCGCCCGGGCCAGGAAAGGGATTACCACTAATCCAACTATGCTCGCTAATCCTCCCCACCACCTCTGTTTGACTGGTTGAACAGAGGGGATCGGTGAGCGCGACAAGGCGTTTGTTGGATTAGTGGTAATTTCTGACCGTCCTTATGGTTTTGTTTATCTCAAACAACGCTGCTATATTACCGCAATCCTATTTGTAAACATGCGAGAAGCCCGCAGGAGCAGCAATGAGGCAACCCAACGCATACTTGCCAGGAAGCAACCAGCGCCAAGCCGGCGCGCTCACCGAATTTGAAGAATTGGTCGTGCTGAATGACGACCAACCGGTGGGCGTCGCACTTGCGGACGAGGCGCTTGCGGCGGGCCACACGCCAGAGGGGCTGAGGGGACAAGTTGTTTATGTCGACTTCCAGAAGAACGTTGCCTACCCGGCAGATCTGGGTCCGCACGAAGATCTGATTCCTCATGCTGTTCTCGAAGTGAACTTCCACCTGTCTGGCCTGGGCAGCTACCCGAGCCGCGAAGCCCGCACAGCGGCGAAAGGTGTCCTGCAGCAAGCGCTCGCATCGACGCACCTCGCCGAACAGCTCAGCGCCTGCCTTCGCACCCGCCGCGGGGACCGCGCCCTCACGGTCGCCAGTGAGGTGATCGAGGACTCAGTTCCGGGCACCGCTACGGCCACACAATCCCGACAAGTTCTGCTCCGCGCCCTGGAAGCATTCTGCGAGGAGCTGCAGCGGCACCCGCAAGCGGCCTTGCTTCATACCCCAATCCCTGAACCTGAGTGTCTGTTCAACGAAGAGTTGAGCCAGGCCTCACCACGCTGATACGGAGACGCCTCCCATGTCGACCCTCACCCGCGAAGCACTGCTCGCCATGCCGGCCGATCAGTACATGACGGAAACCCAACTGAAGTTCTTCGAGACCCTGCTGCAGTCCGAGCTGGAAGAAGCTCGCCAACGTCACCACGACGCGCGAGAGACTATGCAGGACCGCCCCAACATCGCGGACATCTCCGACTGGGCCAGTTCCGAAGAAGAGCGCACCAACGCGCTGCGCCAGGCAGAGCGCAATGAGCAGCTCTGCCGCAAGATCAGCAAGGCCCTGGAGCGCATCCACGACGGCAGCTACGGCTGGTGTGAGGAAACGGGCGAGCCAATCGGCCTGCAGCGCCTGCTGCTGCGCCCCACCGCCACGCTGTGCATCGAAGCCAAGCAACGTCAGGAGGCGCGCGAGCGCCATCATTACAAGATCCGCGGCGCGGCCTAAGGAGTTCGACGATGAGTTACCTGGGGCACGCCCACACTCGCGCAGGCTGGGACTTAGCGCTCAGTGACCTCAAGAATATGGCGGAACGGATCAACAATCCGTCGCTTGCAGCCAAGCTGTTCGGCCCATCGCGTCAAGAGGCAGTCGAAGATCTCAGGGGGCATTTCCGCGTTATGTTTGACGTGATGACGCCTCAAGAGTTGCAGCAGATCATCCCGCAACTAATTCAAGACCCTGCCTATTCCCATGTTCGTGCCCTCCTGGCTCCCGAAGTGCAGCAGCTTACCGATGCGCTGCGCTCGTCATCACCAAGCACAGTGGGAACCCCTCTCGCTTCTCTGATTGCCCCCACCCCGGCTGATCAGAACAAGGAAGCGGCAGCCCAACTATTCGAAGCGCCAGATCAACAATACCCTCCCAGCGATCTCGAAGCCGGGCCTAAGTAATCGACCTCAAGGAGTGAACCATGCAAATCGAAACCGCAAAACGCCTTCAGCGCCTGGAGCGCTGCGCTGAGCTCATCCAGGGCAGCAGCGAGACCGATGAATCGAAGGCTGAAAGCCTGAGTTACATCGCCGGCTACACCGCCCTGCTCAAAGGCGTTGAGGCCGACGGCGCAACTGACGAGGAACCGGATGTGGTCGCTGCCATCGTCAACCTCGACGAGTTCTGCGACCTGGTTGAACAGACCGCAGCACAGGAGGCCTGAGCATGGGCATCACGAAATCCCTGATGAACACCGGCAGCCGCGCCATCTTCAATCGGATGTCTGGTCTTTTCAAAGACAGCCCTCGCCTCCAGGGCCTGGTAGCCAAGGGCGCCGACATCATCTCTCCGGATGGCCCGGACAAGTCCACCACCTCGAATGCACTGGTCGACCTCTTCAAGCGGAAGGGGCTGACGCTGCTGCAGGACCAGCTGAGCAATGGCAGCAAGGCGGGCTTCGTGCAGAGCCTGCTGAGCAACGATAACGCCAAGTCTGGCTTCCTGATGAAAGCCGCATTCGTGGTGGCCCCGGCCCTCGCCGTGGCCATCACCGTGCTCGGCAAGCTGACCTCGGCGCTGAAAGAAGCCAGCGCCCGAACCCATAACCAGACGCCGCTCGGCGACCTGATCAAGGCCGGTGAAACCGCCACTCCAGCCGCTGCCGCGCCGCGCAGCCCGGCCGACGAGAAAATTTCGGATCTCGAATGGGAGATTCAACTCGCCAAGGACGTGGGCCGCGGCCTTCAAACCAACCTCGACAAGGCCAAGAGCACCCCGGGCGTTCATCCGGGCCTCATCGCCGACTTTGAGTCGCAGATCGCCGACAACACCCGCAAGCTGCAGCAGAAGCAGACCGAGCTTCAGGCGCTCCAGAACCCTTCCGAGCCTGCTCGGGCCGGCACCGATCTGATGAGCCTGCTGCAAATCAGTTCGGTCCCGATCACCCAGACCCACAGCAACGTGGACGCCGCCTTCGAAGACTGGACGCGCAGCGAGAAAGCCTCGCGCGCTGAGTTCGGCCATACCGAGCGTCAACTGCGTGAGACGCAGAACATCGTCTACATGCTGCAGACCGACCTGCGCAACGATCCAGGCAACGCCGAGATCGAGCGCCGACTGGCCGACGCCAAGCAGAACGCCGAACGCGCCCTGGATCTCCATTCCGAGTCCATGGACAAGCGGCACGCGATCGTCGAGCAGGGCAAGATGTTCGGCCACCAGGCCGAGACCTTGATGGCGAGCGAACCGGTTCCGGAAGACTGGAATCGACCGAAGGACTTCATCCCTGACAACTGGGATCAGCCTGCCGGCCCTTCTCGCTAACCACCACGAACCTCAGGGGCGGCCATGTGCCGCTCCTGTGCTTTCTGACCAAAGGAGTCGCCATGTCTGACGTTCGCTACCGCGAAGCCTACGAGGCTGCGGCCGCACAGATCCCCGCCGATGAACCTCTCCCCTCCTTTGAGGAGATGATCGAATCGCTTCAGGCTTTGCTCGATGCCGATGGCCATGACGAAGGTGTCCGCCAGCTGCTCGCATTCCAGAATTTCGAGGCCTTCTTCACCTGGTTCGATACCGTCACCGCTTTCGACCAGATGGACACAGACCAGTCGGCCGAGGCTCACAAGCCGCTCCTGCAGATCGCCTTCGATGCCCTGGTCGAGCAGTGCCAGGCAGAAGCGGAGCAAGACTACCAGCCCGATCCCGCGCCGGCATACGGCCTCTGATAGCCCCAAGGTGCCTCGATGAGTTTCTCCCAACCCTGGCTGTTGACCCCACTCCAATTCGCTGAGACGGCCCTGTTCCACGGCAGTTGCGAGCCCTGGCAAAACCCTGTGCCTCGCCCCGGCGGATACGACAAGGTGTTCTGGACAGCTGAGCAGCCGCTCATCGCGCAGATCTACATTCCAAACTGGTACTCCACCATCAGCTTCACCATCAGCAGCCACCAGCTTGATTCTCCCGTCCCGCCTGATGAGCAGAGCTTCGCCTGGGACGTGGCGCAGCAGCTGGGCGCCACGGCGACGGTGCACAAGAAGGACCACATCGGCCGGGCCCAGAGCTGGAGTTCCGGCAAGAAGGTCACCTTTCAAGAGGTCAAGAGCTACCTTGAAGGCCTCGGCTACATCGGTGACGGCTACGGCAACGAAAATTTTCGTGTGAAAACCTCATTCCAGCAGATGCCGGACGGCAGCAGGCGATATATCGCGGTGCCCGCGGCGGCCACACCGTATGGGCGCCTGGTGATGATCCCCCGCCCAGAGGAAGCGGCATCCCACGACTTTAGCACCGGCGAAGACCCAGACCTGACCAATCCGCAGTACCACCTGGTCGACGCGTTCCGAGAGGCCTTCCAGGGCGACAAGAAGGCGGTGCGCATCCATGACTTCTGCCAGTCGCCCATCATGGGCAACGTCGGCCACGCATCGATCGGGTTCTCGGCAAGCACGATGAAAGCCCTGCATGAAGCCGGCGCCGTCCGGATCATCGCGGCAACGCAACGAGATTTTTCGAAGGAATGGCCCCGCACCGCTGAGCAGTACCTCACAGAGGATCTGCTCCAGTGGCACTTCAGCGAGACTGTACGCGCCATCGCCCTTGGCCATGAAGTACCAGCGGAGGTCATCGCGGTTCACCAGGAGCGCTTTGATCAGGCGATCGCCGGCCTGCCTGGCGATGCACCGATCATGGTGGCCACCACGTTGGACAGCCTCGCCCTGGGCGAGGTCTCCGCGCCGGCGGAGGCGCCAGACCCCGCGCGCGTCGAAACGCTGGTCTGGGGCCTGGAGGTAGGCAACCTGGAGCATAACTCGACGTTCGTGCTCGATGCTGCTGGCCGCCTGCACTGCACCCAGGGCATTGAGCTGCTGGAAGCGGTTCGTCAAAAGGGCTATTGCGTCCCGGTGCAAACACAGCTCACCGACCAGGACGGCAGGGTTGTGACGTGCGAGGCGATCGCTGAAGTAATTTGCGCTACTCAGATGCCTTATTCATACGAGATATCTACCCCATAATGGCGGCATCAACCGCTGCCAAGTTTTTGCTCGAAACACGACGAAATCACAGAAAGGAGTTGAACAATGAAATCCCCCAACTCAGCACAAGATGAACACCAAGCCACCCCACGCACCGTCGAGGAACAGGCCCGTACGCGAATCCAGGAGGAATTTGCACGCACACTGTTTGTCGTAACACTGGCAGACACAGCTGAAGAAGTAGGGTATCCCGGAATATCTGGCGCAGATTGGTTCAACCTAGTCACGACTGAAACACCTGAACCCGCAATGCGTGCTGCCGACTACCTCATTCGAAAGCTGGAACACGAAAATCAATGCACCGTAGTTGATCTTTTGCGCCGAGCATTAGGAGCTAATCCTGATGATGACAAAACGGAGCTGCTGAAGAAGTTCGGGCATTACATCCCTATGGAAGCCATGGGCCACGGCGTTAGCTGGACCGATAGTCAAGAACCGTTTCAGATCACCTACCCCACTTATTTCTCAGCAGGTGACTTGATCCTTATCGGCCAGGACGCACTGAAGCAACTGCCTCTCTTCGATCAAACCGATATCGAAGAAGGTAAACTGGCAGAACAACCTGAAACAACCTGCTGGGGATTCAATAATGATTACGAGCCCCCAATAGCTGGCTATGACTACTCAGCAGCGTCCCAGTCAACACCGTGACATGCAAATAAGCGAATACTAATGCCCACATTTGTGGGCATTAGTATTTATAGATGTAGGCCAAGTCGCACATACGCTGATCACCCGCATCAAGCATTCGATCCATGACCTCCACCACCTCGGGCGTAAGCTCCACGAACAGATCCCGGATTGAGCGGTAGATCTCGCACAGCCACTCGCTGAAGCGCTCGAAGACACCCTGCAGGTCATCATTCGGCGCGATACCATCCCGCATGTACGCCTCCCAGCCGCGGGCGAACTGCTCGTGAGCCTGTTCGGGAATGGGTTCGTCATCGCCAAGCGCTGCAACGCCGAGCCATTCCTTGACCGTCTGCCAGTCCCTTCGCAGCTGCGAATCAGCGGCGCGGGTGCGCGCGGCCATATCGCGGAGGATCTCCAGGTAGGCATGCGCTGATTCATGGATGAAGGTGCTCGCGTCGGCATGCTCGAACAACGCAATCTGGAAGGACAGGTCTCGACCAATGCGGATCTGGCCTCGCTCGACACCTCCACCAGCCACCTGGTGGAGGATATGGTGATCGAAGCCGTTGAACTCGCCAGAGTTGCCGATCGCGCTTTTCACGTTGCCGCTTGGACGGTGCATGACGACCCACCTCTGCCCGCCTTCGCGCGTCATCACCATGCCGTCGTAACCGGCGGCCGGCAAGTTGTCCCAGCCGATCGCCTTGAACAGCGTGTGCGCTTGCTCACCGGTGCGGATCTCGACCTGGGCATCGAAGTCGATGAACCGGACGATGAAATCATCACCGTCCTTGTCCACCTCGGGCCTGGCCCGCTCCATGCCATCGCCAAGGCGCTGCCAGCTATCACGGCAGGACTGGAAGAACGTCTTCGCGTCTTCCAGCTGCTCCTCGGTGAAGCGGCGCTCGCGCCGGCCCACCGGGAAGCGGGCGCGATCGGCCGGCAGCAGCACCTCGTTGGCAAATGCGCTCAGACGGGCAACTTCTTCGGCTGGCAGCTCGGGCGCCGCCAGGTCCAGGAGCTCACCGCGGATATAGACCGGAAATACCGCGCCGTCGGTGCCGTAGGCGCTGGCCTCGCCCGGGCTGGAAGTGAAGTAGCTGGCCACGCCGTATGCATCACCGGTCAGCTGAACGCCATCGACGCCTCCCGGGATGAAGTGCGTCAGGGCTTCGCCCGCCTGCGTGCCGTGATACAGCACCTGCAGGCTTCCATCGGACGCGCGCAGCGCGGGGCGCTCCGTGCTCCAGCGCTGCAGGTTCATCTCGCGCAGCGTCGCCGCGGGCAGCGCTGCAGACTGTGACAGCACACGCACGCCGTCTGGGGCCTGGTCGGCCGCCAGGCGCTGGCGACGCCCGGGGATATCGACGGCCTGCAGGTCACGCGCAATGTCTTCGGTCTGCTCTGGCGGGGTTACCTGCCGTGTGGCCGCATCGAGCCGCCGGCGCGAAACGGTGTTGCGCGCCTCCACTTCTCCCGCCAGTCGCCGGTACTGCTCAACAGCGCTCAGCACCGGCCTGTCGCGCTCGATGCGGCTGCGCTGGTCTTCGAGATCCATGTACTCCCAGTATTGCTCGAAGGCCTGCAGCTGCTCGCCCAGGGCGAAGTAGGCCTCCCGCTCGGCATCCGGCACCTGGTCCCAGTCCAGGGCGCGCCCCCGCGCTTGGTCGGTGCCGTAGGCGCCGATGATCGACGAAAAGGTTCGATGCTGCAGGCGCTTGAGCCTCCCGAATTCAGGATCAGAATCCAACAGTTCATGCAGGCGCTTGGTGATCGGCGCCGTCAGCTGCTCAACCAAGGAGATGTCCTTGAAATACTCGACCATCCCACCAGGGGCGAACCCCTCTATGTGCTGGATGGCGTGCTGTAGCTCGTGGATGATCACGTCGAGCTGATGATCGGCCGTCGCGCCGCTCACGCGAACGTGCAGCGTGCGGCCGTCGAAATAGCCCTGCGTCTCGTCGAACGGATCCGCGTCGAAGCCACGGACCTCAAGCGCCGCCAGCTCGGGATAGGCCGCAAACAGTGCTGGATGGAAGAGCACATCATCCAGACGCCGCGTTGCGCCGGCGGCCAGGCCGCGCATTGCGCCTGGAGCGATCGCCAGCAACGGTTGCAGTCGATCCTGGAACACGAGCACCGGTGCACGCGCCGTCTCATAGGCCTGTTCGGCGGCTTCTGCCGACAACTCGCCCGCACGCACCTGCGATCGCAGCTCATCGGCACGGGTGTTGAGCACCGCCAGTGCGGCTTTCAGTTCGGCGGCCGCCTGCTGCTGACGCTGCAGCACCTGGGGCCCCAGGCAGGCCTCGGAGTCATCGAGCTCGAATCGCCAGGCGCGATCGACACCCCGGTGCCAGCCGGTCTGCAGACGAATCTGCTCGGCCGGCACGCCCGAGGCCTCCGCCTCCTGCGCGAGCGAAAGCCGGGCAAGGTCAGCGGTCCGGGCTCGCGCGCCGGCGAACTGGGACAGCGCCCGGGCGCCTGGTTGGGAGTCGGTGGAGCTTTCGCGGACAATCTCGATTGGGTAGCGCGCCGCCCAGGCCTCGATGGTGGTCGGGTTGTCGGGATTCTCGCGGTTCCAGATGGCAACACCGGCCTCGGCTCGCGCCTGCCACAGCCGGATTGCAGCATCTGCATACTTCCCGGAGCCTTGAACTGTCAGGAGCTGATCACGCACCGCCTCGAAAGGACTCAGAAGCGGTAAGTATCGGGACGCCTTGCGCATGAAACTGCTCCATAGACGCATGTTGTGCTATCGAACAGTTTAAAGCATACCGGATACTCAAACGATCCCCAGCACTATGGATATGGGCTCCACGCTACGTGACATCACTCACACCCAGCGGCCCGGCGGGCCTATCAGCTAAAGATTCCGGGCAACCGCCCCACCCTGAGGAATCCCCGGCTGGCATCGGGGTAACTGCGCGCCTGCGGCGCTTTCAGGTAACGTGACATCACTCACGCCCAGCAGCCTGGGGGCTTATCAGCTAAAGATTCCGGACAAGCGCAGCCCTGAATGACGCCCTGCGGCGGTTGCCGTAATGGCTCAGTTGCCTATAATTGGAAGCAACACGACCCCTGTCGGTTGAAGCACTTCGGTGCCGAGATTGCTCAGGGGTTTTTTATTGCGTGACGTTTACCAATCCAGTGTCTGCACGCCTACGACTTCCAGGTAACGTGACATCACTCACGCCCAGGGCGGCCAAAGGTGCCTATCAGCTAAAGATTCCGGGTAACCACGGCAACAGCCTTGCTGTTGAAACTTTGACAGGCCCTGCCCCTCCAAGTAGCCTGATCCATACACAAGCCTTTCGCTGGAGGCTCAGCATGCGCAAGCCGAACCGTAACGCCCCAGATCGCAGCCGGATTGAAGCCGTGCAGTATGCGCGTGCTACTTGCGCGCTTGAAGGCGTACGCCAGAGCCGCCTGGGCAGCACGCTAGCCCAGAAGTTCATCGACGGCGATATTTCAATCGACGATGCCATCAAAGAGGCGCGGAGCTTCTATGGCCTCGCGCGATGAAGACGAACACGGCTACTACGGCACATCCGGCCCCCAGAACGACCCCCATGTCTATCCAAACGGCGTCCTGATCAACAACCTGGGCATCCAGAACACCCAGGATCTGAACGCCGCCGAAAATACCCTCACCGAACTCCGCATCACCCAGCTAGCGATCAGCCCCATTGAGGGCGAATACGATCTGGCGCATGCCAAGGCGATCCATCGCCACATCTTCGGCGACATCTATCCGTGGGCAGGCGAGATCCGTCAAGTCAACATCTACAAGGGCGATACGCTTTTCCTGGAACAGGCCAAGATCGAGGCGTACTTCGAGCAGATTGACGAGCACCTGCAGGTAAGTGGTCTGCGCGGCGCCCCGATGGAAGATCAGCGTGTCTTCTGCAGCGCTGCGGGCATCTTCCTCGGCCTGCTCAACCATGCCCACCCGTTCCGTGAAGGCAACGGACGCACGCAGCGCGAGCTGCTGCGCCTGGTGGCCAGAGACCACGGCTACAGCATCGATTGGAGTGGGACTTCACCACAGGCCATGAAGGGCGCGTGTATTGAGGCAGAGAGCGATCCGACCTGCAAAGCGCTCGGCCGGCTGATACTCCTCGCGTCATCCCGCGACGAAACCCAGCAAATCTCCCTGGATCAAGAACCCTGAGGAAGATCCCGGCTACCGGTTGCCGGCTCTATCGCTATCCAGCAAAATGCTGGCAATCGCGCCCGATCCTCTGGTGCTGGCATGTCCGGCATTATGTTCGGGCCTTCTTGTTTCTGGGGCCTCTTCAAGCACCGCGGCCCTCACGAGAACCAGCCAAGGGCCCTACCGGCTCCAGCTCCTCCCCCTTCTCTTTCGCCACACGAAGAAACCGCACCTGGTTCGCCGATGGCGCCCCGGCAAGCTCACGGGCCTCGGCTTCGAACTGAGCGACACGCTTCAACTTGGACTCGCGACTCTTGGTCTTCATAAAATCACCGAATTCTGACCGACTTGAAAGAGAGTTAAACACACATATAGTTCATCTCCGTTTACGCGGGGAACACTTACCAGGCACCCCAGTCGGCGCGGTGCGCGGCGGTTCATCCCCGCTTATCGCGGGGAACACGTATCAGTCAACGTTTCACGATACTGAGGATCCGGTTCATCCCCGCTTACGCGGGGAACACAGCTCGCCAGTGCGCTCGTCAGCCATCTCCCACGGTTCATCCCCGCTTACGCGGGGAACACTTTAACGGCTACAGGTGCAGGAGCCGTAGGCTCGGTTCATCCCCGCTTACGCGGGGAACACACGTGGCAGCGGGTTCGCAGCCAGCCGGCCGGCGGTTCATCCCCGCTTACGCGGGGAACACTCCAGGTCTTTGTCCTTCGCAGGACGGGTTTTCGGTTCATCCCCGCTTACGCGGGGAACACCGGCTGCAGGCCGCACCAACCCCTTGACCTGCCGGTTCATCCCCGCTTACGCGGGGAACACCTGTTCATCAACCTGGGCACTGCTACTGATCTCGGTTCATCCCCGCTTACGCGGGGAACACAGGATGTTCTGCCGATCATCGACCTGCAGTTCCGGTTCATCCCCGCTTACGCGGGGAACACTGGAGCACTTCGGGGGCGAGGATATAAGGACGCGGTTCATCCCCGCTTACGCGGGGAACACTCCTGCACCATCAACACCAGGTCGCAGCTGACCGGTTCATCCCCGCTTACGCGGGGAACACGTCATTAAAAACGTTTCCCCGGATGGCGTTGTCGGTTCATCCCCGCTTACGCGGGGAACACATTGGCGATCACGACCTCGGGCACCGCAATACCGGTTCATCCCCGCTTACGCGGGGAACACGCCGTAAATAGCCAGCTGCTCGATCCAATAGCCGGTTCATCCCCGCTTACGCGGGGAACACGTCTATCCATTTGCTCAAAATTTTGGCTCCAACGGTTCATCCCCGCTTACGCGGGGAACACAAGGATGCGAGATGGCCCTGAAGTGAGAAAAACGGTTCATCCCCGCTTACGCGGGGAACACGCTGCAGCAGAAAGGTGGTCCTGGTAAGTCGACCGGTTCATCCCCGCTTACGCGGGGAACACACCAAACGTAACCGGGCAGCCCCAAAAAGAAAATTCGACAACGCAAACTCTACCGAACTTTCTTGTTGGCAGCGCCCACGCAACCATTCTGCAGCCAAACTACCAGCCTTCCCCAGAAGCGCAGTGCATTCATCACTACCCCCCCAAACTGAGCAGGCCGCAGCCAAAAGCCTTGCCCGCCCCGATGCCGCTGCGCAGGGCCGATGCCAACGCGGCGGGGTCCTGTACCCGTAGGCGCCCCTCGAAGCAGGCCTGCAGCACGCTGATACGGCTGTCCTGCTTGCGGCTGCGCAGCTGCTCGCTGCTCGTCACCAGCGCAGCCTCGACCGTAAAGCCGTGACGCTCACCCTGACGCGCCAGCCAGGTCAGTTGCGCCTCCTCCGTCACCAGCCCCAGGCGCTTGCCGTCGCGCGTCACCGTGGGATTAGCGAACAGGCGGAAACGATAGCACTGCTTCGGTTGCAACCATCCCTCCGGGCTTATATCGCGCGTTTCGGCACTGCCTTTGAGGTAGTTCGGCAGGGCCTCCAGCACCGACCAGTCGGCCGGCTCCTGCGCCTGCACCAGCACCACTGGTTCGCTCCAGGCCGCCGAGGGCTCGGCACGCCAGAGAATGCGCGGAGGCACCTGCTCGGCAGCCTTGACGAAGGGACGCACCAGAGTGCGGTGCATCTCATAGGGGTCGCCCAGGTCGCGCCTAGCTTTGGCGCAGCGCGGGTCAAGCCGCAGTCGGGTCAGGTACATGCGTCGCTCCAGTAAAGAACAGTTCAGATTTGACGAAGCGCGGGCCGAAGCGCCGCTCGGCGAAAGGTGCCACCGGCTGATCGAGGCGCACGCTGCCTTCGCCGGGGTGCTCCAGCAACACCCGTCTCGGCGCCTGCGGTGCCTCGCCCGACAGCAGGCAGGGCCATGTTGCCAGCGCCGCCGGCAGCGGCTGCTCGCTCAGACCATCGGGCAGATACACCGGCAGCGACGGCACGCAACTCTTGCGCCCCAGCGTCAGCGGCCAGACCGGCCGCGCCAACGCCTGATGGATGATCTCCAGCAGTTCGCCATCCCCCTCCAGCCCCACCAGAAACACAGCATCGGCCAGGTAATAGCGCGGACTGACCACCGTGCGTTCCAGATCAGGCTTGCCGCTGGAGGCGATCAGCACGCCGGTGGCGGTCTGGTAGTCGCGTAGCGGCACGCCCTCGCGCTCGACGCGCACGCCCATGCGCAGGGCGGCCAGATCAGCGACCGGCTCGGCACGATCGCGACCGAGCGCGGCGCAGACCAGGCCAAGCACACCGGACTTGGACGGTTCCAGCTGGGTATCGCGCTCGTCGAAACGGCTTGTGGTGCCCCAGGACTGCATCGGCCCAGCAAGGCGCAGCAGCAAGGTCGCCATGCTCAGGCCTCCAGCGTAGCGGCGGCCAGCTCGCGTGCGCGCTGTGCCAGCGCCGTCAGGCTGGCCACCGCCTCGCCCTTGTCCGCCGGCCAACGACCGGTGAGGTCGAGGCTCAGCCAGCGGTCCTGCGCCGCACCGTAGACGGCGGCCAGCTTGCCCTCGTAGGCAGCCAGGCGTTCCACCGACTGTTCGGTGAGCGCCTGGTCAGCACGCGGCGTCACCGGTTTCTCGAAGGCATTGGCCAGGCTCAGCGGCGTGGCGTGGCGCAGGCACATGCCGGCGAACTCGGGCGGGTTGTGCGCGGCGAAGCTGTTCTGCTTGCCGCTGGGGATGGCCAGGGCCAGCGCACGGGTGAAGGCCTCGACGGCGGACAGCGCCAGCTCCAGGTCGCCCTGCAGGTTGGCCAGCAGCTTGCGCAGGTCGAGCACGGCGTAGCGGTAGAGGGTGGCGGAGTTGAACTCCACCTGGCCGATCATGCCAGCGCCGGTTTCATCGGCATCGCCCTTGTCGTCCACCGCGGTGAAGTAGTCGAACTCGCGCTCGACCCGGTGGGTGCTGATGGCATGGGCCACCTGGCAGGCCGCATCCTGATTGACCGCGGGCAGGTCGGCCAGCATGCGGCCGAACAGGGCGACATCGACGGCCTTTCCGCCGTCGAGCAGGGCCTTGGCCTTCTTGACGATCTCCGCCGGAAGGCTGGCCTTGGCGTCCTTCTTGCTCTTCTTGTCGCCGCCGACCGGCAGCTCGTCCCAGTGCTGTTCGATCAGTGCGGCAAAAGCCGCCACCTCGCCCTCACCGAGAAACAGCAGGTATTCGGTCTTGCCGTCGTCCTTGAGCTTGAGCCCGGCGGCGGCCAGCGCCACCTCGATCTTGGCGCCCGCATCCTCGGCCTCGCGTCCGGCCAGTCGTTCGAGCAGCAGGGCCTTAAGCTTCTTCGTGCGAATACCGCGATTGGCCTGCGGCAGCAGCTCGTGCTCGCTGGCCGCCAGGCGCACCGCGCGCTTGAAGCACTGGCTGCTCACCCGCGCCCGGCGCTGGCCGCCGAACAGCGCATCCTTGGGCGCGCCGGTGTCGTCACGGTTGAGGTTGGAGGGGGCGAAGTTCTGGATCAGATGGAATTCGAGGAACAGGCTCATGGTGTTGGTCTTCCTTACTCGGCATCGGGGGATTCGTGAGTGGCCTGGGCGGCCCGGTAGAAATCGCGCGCCCAGCGCTGGCGCAGCAGGCTGAGGTCGTTGGCGGGGTTCAGCCAGCGCGAAAGATCATCGAGCAGGCGGGTGTAGTCGCAGCCGATGTCGTCGGCGGCCAGCAGGCTGATGGCCTGGCGCAAGTAGTCGACGATATTCTCGGCGTCGGCGCCGAGCAGGGCGATAAAGCGTCCCTCGATACTCGGGCTCTGCCGCCGGCTCATCAACTCACCCAGCGCCGCCGCGAAACTCTGCGTGCCCTGCTGCGGATGGCGGGCGAACAGCCCGGCCACCGCATACAGCGCCAGCCGCCGCGCATCGCGCTCGTGCACGACCGCCCCAGCGAAGCGCTCGACATAGGGAAAAGCCCTGGGATAACAGCCCGGCGCGAAGGCCAGGCTATGGCGCAGCGCGGCCAGCGCGCCGCGATCTCGTTCCTTGAGCGCATGCAGATGCGCGATGAACTGTTCGGCGTGTTCGCTCACGACACGGCCTCCTGGTCAGTGACGGGGGTGATTGGAAAGAGGTAGCTGTTTGTTCAGCAGGCCCTGAAAGCGCAGCCAGTAGCGCGCATCGGCACGCAGGGCCCGGGCGGAGCCACCCAGCCCCTGCAGCAGTCGCTGCCAGGCCAACTCGGCGGCCTGGCGCAATGCCTGGCGCCAAATTGCTTCGACCGGCTCCGCCTGGCCCTCGCCGATCAGCCGCAACAGTTCGGGCAGCGCCCGTTCGGCGGCGGCGAAGTAGATAGCGACCAAAGGGCCGGACTCGACCAGGCTGCGCGCGCGGCTGCGGGTGTCCTTGCTGGCAGGGTCCGGCAGGGTCTCGGCCAGCATGCCGGTGGCCAGGCGCTTCAGTTCGCCGAACAGCTCATCGGCGGCCGCCACCCGCTCGCGCAGATACAGCGCCTTGTCCGGCTCCAGCAGCAGAGACGATGGCAACGCGATTTGCTCCATGCGCCAGCGCAACAGCTTGGCCTGATCGCTGGCCAGGCCGGCAACCAGTAATGGCTGATGCACAGCCTCGAAAGGATTCAATTCTCTGTGGAGAGCGACGGCGCCTTGCACCACGGCAGCCGCCTGGCTGCCCCGCCCGGCATTGGGCAAGAGCGCCGGTAGGTCGCGCCACAGCGCGCGCCCTTCACTGAAGGTCAAACGCGCCAGGCCATTGCTGCCAGCGCGAAAACTGGCCATCGGGTCCGGGGCATTCGGGTCTTCTCCCAACGCCAAACCGGCGGCGAAGTGCAGCCAGCGAATGGAGCAATCCTCCTCCCGGCTCAGCAGCACGGCACGGCTCAGACGGGTGTAACGATCATTTGGACCACTGGCCAAGAGCGGATCGCCACGCAAGGCGGCGATGCTCGGTGGCTCGCACTCCCAACTGGGCCGGTCGGGATCGGCGTCGGCGCGCGGCGACGCATGCAAAGCCAGACAGAGGGTGCGCGCCAGGCTCTGGCCGATCGGCAGTACCGCCGCCGTATTGACCAGGGCACCGGCCTTGTCCGCGTCGCGCAAAGTCTTGACCAGCCCGCCTGGAGTGAACTGCAAGAAACCGAGCAAGGTGGCAATTGCGCTGGCCGGGCGGATGGCAACAGGCTCCGCATCATAGGCATGGTCGAACACCACGGGCGTGTTGCCGCTGGCACTGGCCAGGGCAATCTGCGTCCAGGGCTTGCGCTTGTCGCGGGTCTCCTCGGCGCTGGCCAGCGCCGCCACCTGCATAAAGGGATAGTCGGGGTGGAACAGCCAGAAGCGCTCGCGCCACAGATCCAGATAGGCGCGGATCTCGGCCAGCGGCAGACCCTCGCGATACCAGCGCACGCGATCCCTGTCGCTCCAGTTGCCAAAGGCCGTGACCAGCGCCCGGTGGGTGATGGCCAGCAACAGGCGGTACTGCGCCACCAGGCTGGGCGGCGCGGTTTCCGCCAAGGCGACTATCTCGCCGCTACGCTCGAACACCTCCAGCAGGCCCAGTTCCTGCACCCGGCCATTGGCCAGACGCACCGGCAGCCAGGGCTCGTCCAGCAAACAGAAATCCTTGCTCATGCACTCTCCTCATTTGCTCCATCGGCGGGCTCGTACACCAGTCCGAGTCCATCATCCAGGCGCAGCCTGAGACCCGCCTGCGCATAACTCCCCTGCCGCAGGGGCAGCGGGTAGCAGTTGCGCAATAGCGGATGCTCAAACGCCGGCGGTAATGGTTCGGCTTTGAAATGCTTGACCAGCGCCTTTCTCGAAACCTTGAGTTGGCGGTTGTAGAGCTGCCGCGCTAGAGCGTCGGGCAGCGGTTGATCGGGCGCGAAAACCGGATCGCCAGGCCGCACGCACCAGCCGACTCCGCCTACCTCCAGCGGAATCAGGGTGATGGACTCGGCGCCCAGACGGGTCTTGTTCTCCAGCCCGACACCCTCGCCCTCCTCGCTGCCGCGTGGTTTGCCGTTGTAGGCAAGGTGCGGCTCCTCGGCGGGGTCGATGGCGATATTGAAGGACTCTCGGCGCTCCTTCTGCACCCGCGCCAGGTATTGGCCGTAGGACTCGATCTCGATGCGCGCGTAGACCTCTTCGCCCAGGTCACCCGGTAGTGGTTCATCGCCATATACCGCCTGCACCAGTCGGTCGATATCGGCCGGCAGGGTCAGGCAACGCTCCTGACGCAACAGCGCCCAGGTGCGCAGCAGGATGTAGGCGTCGTAGACATAGCCCCAGGCGGTGTCCTTGAGTTCGGGCAAGCGCGCCGTCTGCAAGCCGGCCACCCACAAGCGGGCCTCTGCATGCCGTGCCGGACGCTCGCGCACATGCCGGTGCAGGCGACCGGCGCGCTGCAGCAACAGGTCTACCGGCGCTAAGTCGCTGAGCATGAAGTCGAAATCGATATCCAGCGACTGCTCGGCCACCTGGGTGGCGATCAGCAGCGCCCGCGCAGGCCGCTCGCCCTCGGCGCCAAAGGCGGCGAGCACCTGGTGCTCGCGCTCGGCCCGCAGGTTGGCAGAGAAGCGGGCATGGAACAGCAACAATGTCACATCGTCACCCAGGCGCTGCCGCAGGGCCGTGTAGAGCTGCTGTGCGCGATCGACGGTGTTGACGATGAGCGCACCGCAACCGCCGCCGACCAGTAGATCGGCGGCGGTTGCGACCAGGGCATCCAGGCTCTCGTCGAGGCCGGCCAGGTGAATCGGTGCCAGCTCACGGGCGCCAAACGACTCGCCGCGCACCCCGCCCTGATCGGCCAGTAGCAGGCGCGGGTAGGTCAGCTCGGGCACGGCATCGGCCGCCACGCCCCAGGCAAGCAACAGCTCGGCGCGCCGGGCCAGCGGCAGGGTCGCGCTCATCAGCACCACCGAACAGCCCAAGGCCTTCAGCCAGCGCAGCAGAGCGGCGATCAGCCCGGAGGTGTAAGTGTCGTAAGCATGCACCTCGTCCAACACGACCACGCGGTTACCCAGCCCCCACAGACGCACGAAGTGATGCTTGACGTTGAGCGCGGCGAACAGCGCCTGATCGACGGTGCCGACGCCGTAGGCCGACAGCAGCGGACGCTTGCGCTGGGAGAACCAGGCCGAAGCCGAGAGGCTTTCCCCGGGCGAATGGTCGATGCCACGCAGATGGCGAACTTCCTCGTTCATGGCAGAGCCACCATGCACTAGCTGGATATCCAGAGGGCCGTCGGCAAACTGTTCGAGAAAGGTCAGCGCGCGTTTGAACAGGGCATTGCCGGTGGCTTGGGTCGGCAGCGCGACATAAAGCCCGCGATGACCATTGGCGGCCTGCAGACGCAGATGGGCGAGAAAGGCCAGTTCGGTCTTACCCTCGCCCATGGGCGCCTCGACCAGCAACAGGGCCGGCCCTTGCACATTGCGTAGCAGGCGATCCCCAGTCTGCTGCAAAGGGCGCGCAGCCAGTTGCGGTCGCCCGACGATACGCGCTAGCAACGCGTCGGTATTCAGCACCTGCGTCAACAAGGGGCGGTAGGTATGCCAACCGATCTGCTGCAGAGCCGACTGCGCCAGGGCACAGGCATGCTGGTAATAGTCGTCAAGATCATCGAAGCCACGCTCGCCGAGGACGAACCATTCCGGGTTGGAGGCAATCCAGTCGGCCGCACTGGTCAGCCCGGCCAGCCAGTTCACCGCCGCCAGCGACAGCTCATCGAGCGCCGGCTGCCCCTTCGGCGCCAGCGCCTGCCAGTAGCTGCGCAGAATCTCCTCGCGGGCCTGAGCCCACTCGACCGGTTCATTAAGCGGCTTGCCCTGATTAACATCATCGGCGAGGAAGTGATAACCATGGTGAGCGCTGACGGCCTGCACCACATGGCGCAGCCAGCCGGCATCGGCAGGTGCCAGTCCATGCAGGGCCTTGCCTAGCAGAGCGGCAGTGGCCAGATCGTGTCGATCACGACTACAGGCACTAATCGGAAAGCCCAGCCCCTGTGTCTGATCGGCATGCATACCCTCGGGCCACTTGGCCTGGAAGCCGGGAATGGCCTTGCCAAAGTCATGCAGTCCGGCAACGGCCGCCACCCAGCGGCCCACCTGCGCGGCTTCGAGACCTAGTTGGCTGGCAGCCCATCTGCGGGTGGATTCAGGCTCAATGACTAACAAGGTCTCGGCCACCGCCGCCACATCTAACAAATGGGCAAGCAGACCGTGGCCGCAGCCACCGCCGCTCTTGGCCCACAAGCTACGAGACACCCCTGTGATTGAGGAAAATGCATTCATGGTTGGACCTTCAATCGCATTTCCAGCCACCCCCTCATCTCCCTCCGAACCTGCGCATCCCGATCGCGCATCCTTACCGGCCGCAGGCTGTACGGCACATCCGGCCACACGAGGTTCATCTGGATCTTCCGCCCGCGGATCTGCCTCATCAGCCAGGCGTAGGCGCGGCCGGCATCACTGGACTCAGGAATGGGCGCATTGCGGTTACCGCGCAGCTGAGCGCAGTACAGGTGGCTGATGGAAGGTTTGTTCTTCCAGGGCTTGAGGCGGAATTCGGCGGTAGCCAGCGATCGCCCGTCCTTACGGAATGAAACGATACGGCTCCGCCCCGAGTAGCAGGCGTCGCTGTAGCCATCCACACAATGGCGCAGCGCACGCCCCTCCAGGAACAGCTCCTCGGGGAGGGTCAACTCGACGACTTCGACACCGGTCGCCTCCTGCACCAGGCCAGTAGGCAGCATCGAAACCCACGCGCGATCGCCCTTGGCCGCGGCCTCTTCATCGGCCTTGGCCAGCTCGCGCACGAGCTGATCTCGCGCCTCGTGCCACTGTGCGCTGAGGCTCAAGAAGCGCCGAAGAGGCCAATCCGGAATCGCGATACTCGTCCGCCTTTCCGGATCGTAGAGCCACTCGTAATCAGGATCGTCATAGTCATGCTGATCATCCAGGCCAAGGTCGCGGAGGTCGCATACCCTCGACACCAGATCTTCCCACTGGGGCGAATTCCAATCAGGACATCCCGCAAGGAAAGCCGGCCAGCGATCTGCGTTAACCGAGCGCAGCAGTACGTCAGGGAGGTAGTTATAGAAGCGATACCAGACTGCCCACTCAGCTTTGCTCTTGGGCCGCTTGTTGCCCAAGAGCGTCGCATGCAACACCGGCGACAGCATGCAGTCCCAACCCTGGCGCCCGATAAAGTTCAGGACAGAGCCAGTTTGGTGAAGCGCGAAGGAGCCCACCGCCTTGATTGACCGCTCCGGCCATTCGTAAAACTCTGCCAACAGCGCCTGGATCCGCTCGCCGCGGTCAACCAGCTCGCCAACTCGCATCGAAAGCGGAGCCATGCCGAAGGGCGCAGTCACCGGCGCCCGGTCGTAGCATTTATCGCGATGCTCGCACCGCAGGATCAGGAAGGGCAGCAGAAGCGGATACGCGCGGACAGCCTGGATTCGCCGCTGGACATCGCCGGCGGAGATCCAGTTGTACAGCGTGAAGCTCGGGCACCCAATGCTCCGCACGGCTCGAACGATCTCAGGGTCGAGCTCAGCAAGAAAGCGCTTGAGCGTGCCGGCGCCCAGACGGGTGTAGAAAGCCGCACGCGGGCGCGAATAGCGACAATCACGACTCTTCTCGTCGTTCGGCCAGTAGTCGATATCGCCCGCGGCCTCGCCGTAAGCGAGTTTGCGGAAATCCTTGCTGAAGGTCGTCATGCTGTCAAAGACGGCAGCGCAGGGAATCTTCTTCGCGAAGACAGGCTTGAGACGGCGGATTAGCGGAGCCACCTGAGTCCCGACTGGCGTCACCGTAGGCGCCTTCATCTTGGTATGGATAGGTCCGCCCCAGCAGCCCAGGTTATCTTTGGTGATGAATCTGGTTCCTGCCAACCAGCGTGCCTGAACAGTCACCCCATCGTAGAAGAAGAGAACTTCTCCCAGACGGCACGCCGTGTAGCGCTGACCGCCGATATCTCCGGAACAAACCCAGAAACGGTGCTCACGCACCCGGCGAACATAGCGCTCGATGAATTGCTCGCGGTTCCCAGGCTTGACATTGAAATGGTCAGCCCAGGTGTTCGCCACCGCAACGACTGCATCATTCCCAGCGCCGCCGGCTGACGCCGCCGGAGAACTACCTGGGCCAACCAGTTCCGACACCGCTCCATCCAGCAGCATGCCTTACCTCCTACGCCGAAGCGCGCTCTGCATAAGGGGCGACATCCTGCAGCAGCTCGAACAGGCCGAGCCGCTCGCAGGCGTTCAGCTGGTCGTCCTCGACCAGAGGGCGATCGGGAGAAGCCAGCGACAGGCCAAAAAGCCCGATCTCCATGCGCGGCAGCCCGTACTCACGGGCCACGGCGTTGACCGCTTCGAATGGCTGAATGCCCTGATGAATGCACGCCAGCTGGGCGTCAGGGTTGGCCAGGTAGGTGCCGGCCAGTTGAGCGAGGTAGTGATGCCGCAGTAGCTCAGCTGCCACCTGGCTGAATTGTTCAGTGGTTTGGAATTGCATGCTGTCCTTCCTAAAGGCTGCGCCTTTAGCAAATCGTCTTGATATGCGTGCAATGCTATATTACTGAGACTCACAAATAAACACAGACCGGCAGCTTTATGGCTCCGGCCAGTCATGCCAAGAGGTGGACCAATGGCTGTCTATGTCGACGATATGCGGGCCTCGCTGAAGGTCGGCAACCGCACCTATGTCATGTGCCACATGATCGCCGATGGCGAGGACGAGCTGCGCGCCATGGCGGCCGCCATTGGCGTGCAGCTGAGATATCACCAGTACCAGGGCACCTACAAATCGCACTTCGACATCGCCCTGACCAAGCGCGCGCTTGCAGTGAAACGCGGTGCCCTGGAAATCACCGCGCAACAGGTTGCATCGATGGTAAGGCGCCGGCAGGTGACCGGCTCGCTGGGCAGCCCTGACGACGCCATTGAATGGCGCCTCCAGTACCGCTACGCGATCAAGGCCAGCGAGCAAGAACAAAGTGCAGCGAGTTGAATAGAAGCGCGGACGCCTTTCGCGTTATATTATTGAGACTCAACCCGAAAACATGGAGCTCCTCTTGAAAAAGTCCTTTTCTTCCCTGTGCGCCGCCCTGTTCGCCTCCGTGGCACTGGTTGCTGGTCCGGTCAGCGCTACCGACCAGCTCCCGCCCAGCGTCAACCCTCACCTGAATTCGAAGTACCTGCTGCAATACCGCGCCCTGCTGATCAAGCTCAAGAAGCCGGTTACCGAGGAGCAATTGCGCGTCAAGAGCGGAACGCCCCTGGATGAAGCGCCTGCCGCGATCGCCGGCGCCGATGGTTACACCATCCTCAGGAACAAGCGTCTCCACACCACTGACGGCGAACCGGCAACGCATAAGGACCTGGTTACCCATACTCGTACCGTACCTGAAGAGATCCCTGGAGGCCTGCGCGGCCGGCAGATCTCCGAAACCATTGGCGAGGTCATGAACATCGCTCCCGCAGTGGCCACCACGGCCAAGAAGATTTCCTCCAATATCAACTTCTTACACTACATCAAGGCTGAAAAAGGTGGCGTAGCCACCTATAAGGTCGGCGGCCAGAAGACGCTCGGCGCCGGCGACTACGCCACCTACACCTGGCAACACGACGGTCAACAGTACGCCCTGCTCCTGCAGCTAGAGGCCGTTGACCCCATCAAGCACGACTGACACCAGGAGCACGCCATGAGCGATCGACTACCCGATGATCTGCCAGGCGGCTGGGAACACGTCGCCGAGTTCGAGCCGCACCCGCTGGCCGTCGGCCAGGTCTGGCGCAAAATGGGCCCCATTGACGCGCTGCGCATCGAGCGCGTCATGCTCCCAGGCAATCCCCAGTACGACGGCGGAGCACCGGGCATCTCAGTGCGCCGCACCGTTTACTCGCACCGCGTGAAATGGGCCAAGCACACCGGGTTCTGGGGCGGCTCCCAAGAGATGCTCCACCGGCGCCTCCAAGAGGGTGGCTACAGCCTCGCCACCCCGTTAACCCCAAGCACTGAAGAGCAGGCACAAGCATGACCAAGGCAGCGATCCAGAAGCTCATGATCAACATCGGCATGGCCGCCGCGGCGGCACTGCTATTCACCCTCATCTTTGGCACGCTGAACAACGGCTACGGCATCATGCACGCTCTGTTGATGACGGTCGTATTCGGCGTAGCCATCAGCTATATGCGCAGCCGTATCGATGCCGGCTACGAAAAGCGTATCAACGCAGACGCTACCCAGGCCTGGGAAGTGCAACTCAACGGCGTGCCAGTCGGGCACATACCAGACCAGGAGCTTGCATCCATCCAGCGTCGCGCATTTCAGGACCCGGCTGTTGCGATCGCTCAAGGAAAGAACCTACTGACCGTATCGCTCATCCTTCTCGCCGTGTTCCTGGTGGCGGTCCCAATCACCTCTTTCTGGTTGGTCGTCTCCACCATTTCCCAGGACTCCGGAGCGCTGCTCGCCGCGTTCAACGCAGCGCCTCCCGGGGAGGTCGCAGCCGCCATCATTCACAACCTGCAGATCTCCGGCCTGGTCGTCTTTGCTGTCGTCTCCGTGCTGCCGCTCATCGGCATCCGCTTCGGTTATCAGGACGAGTATCGGAACGCAGTAACCGAGCTGATCCGCACGCATTGCAAAACCGCCACGGTAGGTACTATTGAGCTGTTCCATTGCATGCCGTCGGCGGATGCCGCCGCAGCGCCTCGCTGAAACGCCAAGGAACTTACACCGATGATTCGACAACCTCACCCAGAGCGCAGCGTTGCGAAAGCGTTGCCGCTGGCCAGTACCGCCCAGGCTGATCGCCCCTATCTCCTGAGTTTCCTCACGGAAGATCACGTCGAACGCGAGGTGGAAATCGCAGCCGCGGACAACGACGCCGCGATTGCTCAGGCTTGCCAGCACATCGCCGGTGGCGAGGGCCTGCTCACAGGCATATCGCTCACCGACCACGAAGGCACCGAGATCGAGCCGCAATACGGCTGGCTCTGACCAATAACACCCCTTTTGACCAACAACAGGACTCCCAGATGATCCACCACCAACCGCGCCGCGCGATCGGCGCCCTGCTCTGCACTGCCCTGCTCCTCTCTGCATGCGGCGACGACAAGTCGCCAGCACCGCAGGCCAAGGCTCAACCGGCAGCGCCAGCGGCAACCAAGCTTGCCGAGCCGGCCACCGCGCAGAACCCGCGCGAAGTGAATGCCGATTCGAAATTCCGCCTGGGCGCGCCCGGGCCGGCGCCGAGCTTCGACCAGTACCTGGAGATCACCACCGGCAACCAGCTGGCCTTCATGTACAACAAGCAGGCCGAGCAGATGGACAGCATTGAGTTCATCGCCAAGTCGATCAACATCGAGCAGGCCGAACCCGACCTCCAGCCGCTGCTCAAGCAGCTGGAAGAAGCCGAAAACGCCGGCAATCCATTCACCAAGAGCGATGCCGTGGAGGCCATCCAGCCATTTATCCAGCAGCAGATCCTCGCCGCGCCCGAGGACCGCTACGTGAAGATGTTCTTCACGGCGCAGGAGATGGAATTCCAGCCCTACGACTTCGAGCGCAAAGGCTTCGAGATCCAGAACCGCCTGTTCCGGCCGGAGCTGGAGAACGCCAAGCGCAAGGCAACCGTTGGTTGGGACGCCTACAGCAAAATGCCGCCGGAGAAGGCCTATATCACCTTCTCGGACAATCGGGTCTACAGCCTCGGCTTTGAAAACGGCCCGGCGGCCAACTTCCTGAAGGTCGAAGACGAAGCTACTGCCCGCCGCCTGCAGGATGCTTTCCTGGCCAACGACCATGGCATATGGCTCTACGGCCTGATCACCGCCACCCAGGACAACACCAACCCCGACAACCCGAACACCCCGCGCCGAGCACTGCTGGTCGACCTGCAGGCGCTGGATGTGGTGGAGGGTGCCGAGCCGGCACCGGCCGCACATTCGATCTTCTCCTCGCAACTCTGAGCCGGAGGCATTCCATGAGCTTAACCGTCAACATCGCAGATCTCGCCATCGCAGATAGAGTTCACCGGCGAGTCAATTCCTATTTCTTTGCCAACCACCTGAAGGCAATCCAAGAGGTGGCCGCGGAATCAGGATACCGCTTCGTTCAATGCCCTCCCGAGGAAGAGATCAGCCGCCTGCCAGCAGACCTGGAGCGGGCAATGGAAGAAAGATTAGCGAAGGCCAGAGCCGACTACATGCTCAAGAAGGCGTCGGCCGAGCAAAAACAGCGCTGGGTGGACGAAACTCTTGAAGATGGATTTGCGATCGCTATTCTGTGGGACATACTCCAAGCGCTTGATGACCTGGGCCTGAGGCTTCAGCGCCACAGGCAAGAGTATCTGCCTATCGACCAGCTGAACTTCGCCCCATCTGTCTTCGATGAAGAAAAGGAAGCGCAGCCCGCCGCCGAGGTCGCCATTGATGCACCTACTACACGGCATCGCTGGTGGTGGCCATTCTCCAACTCGGCGAAAGCTTGAAGCAGCCCCCTCCCCGCTGCTCTTGCGCTGAAAGAACATTTCCGCAAGAATGATCATCAACAACTAACCCTCATGACCGGCGTGGCTCGACCATCTGGTTGGAGGGGGGAAAAGCCGGCGAAAGCCGGTTTTTTCGTTTCTGGTGATCGCAAAACCCTCCGGCGCCGGCCTAATCCGCGGCGCCGCGCGCCGGCGCCGACAGTCTCAACAATGCACGCCGACGAACGGTCAAGCCTGCGCCGCAGTAGACGGCGCCGCGCGGCGCCGGAATTGGCGCCGGCTACGAGATCTTTCGTAGCCATTGAACCATCCGCGCAGGCCGCTATATTCGGCGCATCACCACAACCGGAAGGTCTATCATGTCCAAGCGCGCCGCCTTCAAGCTGTTCAGCTGGCTCGGCCTGGCTTTCACAGCCGTTACCGTGATCACGCCCTATGTGCCGTCAGCCGCAGTGCACGAGGCTGCTTTCTTCGCGCTGATTGGCCTCTACGTGCCCATCGCTGGTCTGATATGGCGCTATGCACCGCAACAGGCCCACTGACGCAGCTCACGCCACTTCACGCCAGATAACCGCACTTCACCTTGCGTCATGCTCAAATTTGAGCAATACTCGGTCTCAAGAATAACCCCCACGCCTCGGGCGGGACCTGTCCCGTACTGCGCACCAGGGGGTTAGTTTTTTCTATTGCCAGCAGGAAGCTTCGGCATGCCGCATGCCCCCACGCTTTACTCCAAGCCTGCGAAAACCGCTCACGCCCTGCTGCGTCACCTCCGAACGAAAGGCCTCAACACCCGCGGCCAGCGCGACAAGGCCATCAAGGCCCTGGAGTTCATCGGTTATTTCCGCCTGCTGATCTACATGCGCCCTCTTCAGGACGCTGCCAAGCAGTTTCACCCGGGCGTGCGATTTGACGACATCCTGGCCCTCTACGACTTCGACCGCCGGCTGCGCCTCGTCTGCCTCGACGCGATCGACCGTATTGAGGTTGCCTTCCGCGCGGCGATCGCCAACACCCTGGCCAATGACCGCAGCTGCGGCCCGCACTTCTATCTCGATGCAATCCACTTCAAGGATCTGGAGGAGCACCGCGACTTCACCAAGAACGTCCTCGGGCTCCGCATCAAGAACGCTCCAATCCGTCACTACTACGACACCTACAACAGCCCGCCCTTCCCTCCGATCTGGGCCGTGCTGGAGGCCATGAGCATTGGCCAGTTGTCTCGGCTACTGGCCGGGCTTCACCTGGATCATCGCAAGAGCATCGCCGCCTGCTTTGGCTACGATGAATCGGTCGTCTGCTCCTGGCTGAAGAGCCTCACGCTGCTGCGCAACTTGAGCGCCCACCACGGCCGGCTGTGGAACACCTCGATTACCTCAGACACGCCTGTCTTCGCGAAGGCGATCAAGCAGGAGTTTCCGGCTCACGCCGACCGGGGCCGCGTGTTCGCCCGGGCAGTAGCCGTGCAGGCCCTGCTGAGGGTCGTTGACCCGACGGCGGACTGGAAAGACAAGTTCAAGGGGCTGATGAACACGTTGCCGACGGCAACGCTGGCGAAGGCCGGGATGACCCCAGCCATTCTCGGGCTGGTCCCTGGCTGGGACACCAGGGCTTTCTGGAACTAGCCGCGCAATCAGGCACGGCCACCGGGGTTTACGCAGCCTGCAGGTAATGCCAGGCCTTGTGGTATTTCTGGACGCGCCGCAGATCCTGTTCGTTCAGCTCGACCAGGCGGAGCACGTTGAGGTTGTCCTCGATGTCGGCAAGCTTCACCTTCCGCGCGAGCTCGTTCGGCTTCAGCCGCTCGATGAACGCCATGTAGGATTCGCCGGCCTGACGCGTCAAGGCCACGACCGCCTCGATCACAACCTCAGGAAAGCCGTCTTCCCGCAGATCCTCGGCCGTCACATCCGAGTCCTCAATGACATCGTGAAGAAGCGAGACGACCTGGGAGATCTCGTCGTGCATCTTCGCCATGAGACGCAGGGGATGGAGCACATACGCCTGGCCAGCCTTGTCGCGCTTCCCGCGGTAAGCCGACAGCGCACGCTCCAGGGCGATCTCGATCAACGCCATGTCAGCCCCCTACCCTTTGGCTGGCCAGCTGGTCGACGTTGAGCTGGCTCCGAAAAGCCTCTTTCTGGGCCACGACAAGATCCAGCGATTCGCCAGCAGCTTCGCATTGTGCGATCGCCTGCTGGTGGGCTGCATCGATCTTGACCTTGAGTTCTGCGTGCTCCACCTCATCAACCATGCCAAGCAGGTAGAGCGTGCGGAGAATCCCGCGGGACTCACCGAAGTAGCGCCCGCGGAACTCAGTGGAGTTCTGCCGAGCCAGATCCTTGATGGTGGAATCCAACTCCCAGAGCATGTCCTCTTTCGTGAAGGGTTTCGTCTTGGCTTCAGTCATGCTGGGCACCTATTTCTTGAACTTGATGTCGCCGGAACCGGCAACGGAATGATCCCGATCGGACGGGTTTCCCCGAACCACGATATCGCCTGATCCCGCCACGCGAGCTCGAACCGATCGGCTCACATAGGCGTCGATATCGCCAGAACCTGCCACAGCCAGCGAGGCCGAGAGAGCCACCAGCTCGCTGGCGTCGATATCGCCAGAGCCTGCCACCTCGGCGTCCAAGCGATCCACCCGCCCAAAGGCGGTGATGTCACCAGAGCCCTGGATGCCGAGATCCAAGGTGGCCTGCTCCAGGTTGTAGAGCGTCACGTCGCCACTTCCTTTGACACGAATACTCGGGGCCGCCGGCGATGCGACACCGACGATGCAGCGGCCCTGGCCAATGCTGACGGCACCCACCGGCCCATTGAACTGCATATGCACGCCGCCGTGCCGGCCACCCACGTAGATGTTGCCACCTGCCACGATGTTGCCAGAGCCAGATACGTGGATGCTCCCACCGTTACCCCTGATGGAAATCCCCTCTTGCTCAATGACCAGCTTGTCACCATCGAAGCGAGTCTGGACCCCATCAATGGCGTCTTTAGTCTCACCGGCGACCACCAGGTGCGCCACCGGGGCGCGAAAGAACACCACGTCCACTGCCCCTTTCACCACGATCTTCCTCACCGCGCGCATGGGCCGCTCTTCTTTCTCATAACTGGCGGTCCGGGCCCACGCGGAAGAATGGTCGCCGATATCGCCGGTCAACAACGGGTTGCTCATGCAGGTAATCTCTGGTTAGGCGTTGCACTCTGTTGCACTACGCAGTGCAACACTCTCAATCCCCGACGCTCAGCGGGCTAGAGCCCAGCGTCTCGCGCGCTTCATTCGTTGCGGCGGCCTCCTTCGCCTCAATCTCGCGCAACGCCTCAACGGCCTCTGCCGAAAGGCCGCTGTCGGCCTGATGGGCCAAGGCGAGCAGTGTCATCAGCCCGCCGCGGGCACGGTCGTAGTCGCGCTGATCTTCATCCGTGGCAGCCTTGTCCTTCACCAGGAGGCAGAACAACGCCTCCTCGGCCAGAAGGCCTTGGGCGGCATTCACGATGGCTGTTTCGAGCTTCAGATGCAGCTGGTGACTTGATGCCGCCGCTGGATCACGCTTCTCGGGAGACCAGCCAAGCTCCTCGCAAACTCGCAGGTACTTGTTGGCCTCCACCTCAACGGCCTGCAAGACCTGGCGAACAGCGTCCACGCCGCCAGGCTGGCGTACTGTGGGGAATCCCGGAATTTCCAGGACACCGCCAGAGACAAGACCAGGTGCAGACGTATCGTCCACCCATGCGGTGTAACCCATTCGTGTAACCGGGCTGTACTTCATTCCCTAATCCTCAAAGTTGAAAAGCACGCGTCTAACGAATCGGCAACGGCTTGCGACCGAGGTAGCCGGCAGCGAAGCTCATGCTCAGCCGCCTGGCCATCCACTCGGCCAGCTCATCAGCGACCGAGGAATGATAGTTCCGCAGCTGGAGGGCCACGCGGGCATCGTATGGGGTGACCCAAAGCGGGACGCCCGCCTTGGCGAAAGCGTTGTGGATCAGTTGGGTGGCCATACTGGCGATCCTCCTCTGAATCAGCTGATTACGGTGTAGCGCCTCTGGGCACCCTCGGCGCCAATCAGCAGCTGGCCGCCCTGCTTGAACACGGGCTCGCCCTTTTTGACGGTACGCATCAGCCCTGACACCCGAAAGAATCCCTCCGAGGTCTCCACCAGGGTCTCGCTGGACGAGAAGAAACCACCCTTGGCAATGCTCATCCCAACCAGGACACCGACCGGCGCAGGCTGCGCCGCGCGCTCCGCCTCCTCGCGGCGACGCTGGTGGTAAGCCTCTTTCGAGCCGGCCTCAATGACACCGACGCGATAGCGGACATAGCCCAACCAGGGAAGCACCAGGAAAGCCCAACTCAGGCCTCCCACGAATTGCCGGATAAACATCAGCGGGCCGGAAAGAAAGGACGACTGGTCTATCTCCTTGAACTGGTTATCGGATACAAGGCTGCCAATCCATTCCGCGAAACCCAGCGGACTGACTTGAAGCAGGCCGATCCAGTACAACACCGCCGCAACGCCCAAGACGCAACATCCCACCATGCCCCAGAAGGACCATGGGTCAGATGCCAGCTGCCGCATGGCAGCGGTGGACTCCTCGTGCCGGGTTTCACTCAAATGACTTTCCTGCTGATCTTGCTTCATGGCCGATATCCCTTAATTCTCAAACTTAACGCCAAGATGGCTACAGAGTGCGCTCAGCTTTCGATCCAAGCTCAACATGACAGGAACTGGTGATTCTGACTCCCGTTGAACGATGCTCGTCGATGGCTCCGCAAAGCTCCTCTCTAACCGAGCGTTAATCTCAGCCGTCATACTGCGCTTATTACCCTCTGCCGCAGCCTCAAGCATCTCTTTCAAGGCCTTCGGCATCCGGTAGTTGAACTGGGCATCTTCGCGAGCCATGTGAACTTCCCCTAACGATTAGCTAATGCAGTATTGGTGTTCATAGCGAGCAACTTGAGCTGGACGAGCCGCTCATATTCTTTTTTCGCGTCTCGAAGCTCGCTTGCGGCTTTGCTGAAGCCGAAAACATCGGCGCACAATAACGCCTCTATGGCTTTGTTTAATCGCTCCCAAGTCACGATCAAATCAGCCTCAATCTTTGCCTGCACCGGGAGCGGCCTGATTTCAACATCAGGCCTATTCACGCCAGCAGCCATAAGCAGGCGGATAACAATTTCAGTATTTATCGATCGACCACACTTTTTGGCAGCAAGTTGGATATCTGCTTTAAGAGAGTCCTGCACGCGGATGCCAAAGGGGTTTTTACTCAACGCCTCGGTTATGGCAGGAGCCATTTCGATTATTGGAAAGGCAGAAATGCTGCCTTCAAGCAGCAACCCTATATGCGCATTCAAACTCCGGTTGGCCAGCTTCGCGCTAGTTTCAAGCGTGCTACGCAGGGAGTTTGGCATCCGTACATGGAAGGGCTTTTTGTACCCCAGACCTTTCAGGCTATCCATCAACTTTTTCCATTAACGGTTCAACCCAAAATTTACCGCCAGCAAAGACACAACCCCCACTACCGCAATAACGCCAGCAACAAAAAGACCGAAAACGAAAAGACGATCAGATGGCTTTCCACGCGCAAGCGCGTGCGCCTGAACATGTAAGGTCGCGAGACGCAATTCAGCCGTTCTGATTTGCACATCATAATCCCCGGTCTGATCAACCTCGGGCACAACCGGCATAGCGGCATGCCACTCCGCATCCTGGCGACGCATCAGGAATCGGCAGATCACGTACCACGCCATGCATGCCAGCAGGCTCGCAACGAGAACTGAAACCATGCTGAGTAGAGAATCGGCAGCAGTCGAAACCGGGAAATTCATCGGCGACCCACCCTAGTCTACTAACTTCGCAGATCGCCCATGGTTTGCCCCGTAGTGGAACACGGCAAACGACAGCAAAAGCACGCCGCCCAATGCGGCAGAAAACCAACTTCCGTTAGCCACAACAGGGCTAATACAGAGGTAACCAGCAAAGCCGTAGCAAGCAACATCGATTGCCAAAGCTGTACGGGGGCGTTTGAGCCTGAATTGATGACGTCTTTTCACAAGAATCCCTCCAAGGAGATGCATCAAAGATGACGGAAACTAGGCCGCCACACCGTCCGTTGCAGCCAGCACAGCGCGATACTCTGCGATTTCCACCATGTCGCGGTCGTACTCTCGACGCGTGACAGGGTGCATATCGTCAGGCTTCTGCCCGGCATATTTATTCATCATCTCATCATGCAGCGACTGAATGCAGTCACTGAAAGAGGCGCGGAGCGCTTTGATCTGATCGGCAAAAGCATCTCGCTCTGCGCATGCTTTCAAACGGCCGCGCTCAGCAGCTTCAGCCAACAGCTTGGCGTCTTTCAGTGGCGACATGGTTCGAACACGCTCCATTTTGCGGGATGAAAACTACAACCGCATATTAGGCACTTGTGCCTATATGTCAAGCGGCCATCCCCCGCCTCAGGCGCATTGGTGGACAGAACCGAGGATTCGTCCACCAATTGCAGGCGCCCGCCACCGGCGCCGATCGCATCAGCGGCCAACTCTTCATCTCCGGGATTGTCTCACCTACTCTTCATGGATCAAATTGAAAGGAGCGGGATCATCATGGCCGAACATCTGCAGGTCTGGCGCGGCGCGCATCGAGTAGGCGAACTGCTGCTGACCAGTGACAAGCGAACCATGGCCTTTACCTACGCCGATCCCGTTCCCGGGCTGGCCATCTCGAACAGCCTGCCGCTGGCCACGAAATCCTTCGACCACTGGGATCTGCGCGCCCACAACTGGTTTGCCAACCTGCTGCCTGAAGAAGGTGCCCGCCAGGCCCTGGCCACACGCCTGGGGCTCCCCGACACCGACTTCGACCTTCTCGCCACCCTGGCAGGAGATTGCCCGGGCGCCGTGCGCCTCATACCGGACGGGATCGCCCCAGAAGAACCTGCAGGCCGCCGGCAGATCAATCTCGAAGCTCTCGGGCTATGGGCGAGTGGGAAAGAGCGCTACGCACTCTACGGCGCCGGCAACCTCAGCGACACTCGACTGACGCTCCCCGGCAACCAGGACAAGATCCCCGCGCTCGCGCAGAACGGCAAACTCTACCTGCCCACCGGCGGCCAGGCCTCATCGCACCTGCTGAAGTTCGCCCCCTGGAGTTCGCTGATCATCAACGAGCTCTACCTGACGCACCTGGCGCGCGCCGCCTGCGTCCCCGCGGCATGGACGCAGGTCGGGCGCACCGATCAGGGTCTGTACCTCCTGGTGCGCCGCTATGACCGCCAGTACGACGAGGCCGGCAACCTGCAGCGTCTGCATCAGGAAGACCTCTGCCAGGCGCTGGGCCTGTCCTCCGCGCAGAAGCGTGAGGCCAACTCGGGCCCTTCCCTCGCCGCCTGCGCGGCGCTCCTGCGCGGGATCACCCACCATCCGGATCAGCAGGTCGAGCAGCTGCTCCAGTGGCAAATGTTCAACGTCCTGACCGGCAACTGCGATGGCCACGCCAAGAACCTCTCGGTAATCCAGGACGCCGGCGGCAACTGGGCGCTCGCCCCGGCCTATGACCTGATGTGTACCCTACCCTTCACCCATGATCGTCACCTTGCGTTCGCCGTAGGCGGCAATCACGAACCGGAGAAGATCACCCCGGCAGACTGGGAAGCGCTGGCCACCGACATGGGGGTAAGTCCATCCCGGGCGCTACGCATGCTCGCCGGTCTGGCCCAGCAGCTGCGCGAGCTGGCCGACAGTGATGAATTGCGCGAATCCATGGAGAAAGCCTGGATGGCCGAGGGCGAATGGGACAAGGTGAAACTCGTCCGTCAGCTGGTCTGTCAGCAATGCGATCGGGCATTGGAAAACCTGGCTGAGGTGGGGGTAAACCCGGGTTTTGATCCGGCGGAACTTGATCAGCAGATGGGGAGCAACGCAGTCACCTTGGGGTGAGGCGACCTTGGCCATGGGATGGGGCAATCCCTGCTTGCCGCGTAGCGGCGCGCTCCATGGCCTGGCGCAGCCAGGCAACTAGACATAACACAAAAAATATACGTGAGCAGGGCCACCCCAGTCAGATCTGCCGGGACAACCTCATGCGCCGATTGAAGTCCGCCCATGCCTCGATATCGACGGGGGCCACCTGTACCTGATCGTCATCGGCAAACCAAAATGCATGGCGTTCAGGGCTACCGAACATGAAGTGCACTCTGCATCGGCCACCCAACTCCTCGACCTTGACCACCCTCGCCTCCGGCCAAAGGGCCAGGGCCACCTCACGCGCCTCCAGCAGGGCCACCTCACGCGCCTGGATCTGTTCATCGTGCTTGATCAGGCATTCCTGGGAGCAGTACGCCTGGTACTCATCGAAGCACGCGCCGGGGCCATCATTCGCCGTGGCGCCGCAGCAGGCGCAGTCCACCGAGAGACCGTGCGCAACACGAACTCTCGCCGGGACTCTCCGATCCGCTGCGTACTGGTCAGCCCATGGGGCGCGCGCACAGCTAGTGACAGCCTCCAATCCAACGCCGGCCGCCTCCGAGAACAGCTCCCGCGCCTGACCAGAGGAAATGGCAAAGACCACCTCCTGCAGGCCGGCAGTGGCCACCACGTAGGCAAGGGTCAGCTGCAGAGGGCTAGTGTGCGACATCGAGCGTCCCGGGCTGGATATTGAAGGCGACATGCATGTGCCCATCCAGCTCACCCTGCATATCACCCAGGAAGCAGATCTTCGAGTTCGCCGGCGCACGCTTGAGCGTGGCCTTGATCTTGTTCCGCAGCGGCGTGGGTCCCAGCTTCAGCTCCTGGATGATCAGTGCGTCGTTGCTGCCGAGTGGCAGGTTGGCGAGCGCCTCCATTGCAGCCTGACCGACCACCGTCATGTGCGGCTCACCGCCCTTCATCTCACCGCCAGACCAGCAGCAGTAGTATTTCTTCCGATCGAACTCGACCTGATAGACCATGAACTGCATGGACTGCCCGGGGCGCAGGCCCATCTGCTCCTGGACGCGCAGCAAAGTCCCGGCCTCAGGCTTGGAACCGGTGATCAGGGTTGATTTGAGGGTTGGCATATTCAGTTCCTTGGGGATTTCAGGCCCGGATTGTACTCAAGCCACAGCCTCGATACAGGCATCGCCCTGCACCGAGTAGCGATCTACGGCGCTGGGCCGGGCAGTATTGAAGCCGGCTTCAATGGAGTTCAGCTTCGCGATCCAGTAGCTCTCGCGGTCCGTGAGGTAATCGCCTGTCGAGCAATCCTTCGGAAACTCAATCACCTCAAGCACCGAATATTCCCAGTCGGTCACCGGAGACGACCGCATCGCCTCATGGAATTTGCAGCCTGTCTGATTCGTCATGTGCTGCCACCAACGCAGCGTGAAGGGCTGGGTCGTTTGCCCCACGTACACTCGCCCGGTCGACCGCTGCCGGATCTGGTAGATCACCGCAGGCAACTTCCCTTCGTGGGTCAGCCGGAACTCCTGAACCTCACGGGCCTTTCCATCCACAGCACACCGCTGCGAGCAGTAATCAGGACCCTTGTGATCGGCGTGGTGGTCGTTGTACTTGTCGATCAGCCTGAAGGTGCTACCGCACTCCTTGCATACCGAATCGCGAAACCGCCGCAGGATGTAGTCGTTGCTGGGGTCCACTTCCTGAATGTGGAGAAGGTACTCATGCTGCTCAACGTCAGCCCGAAGAACCCGAAGCGGGAACGTCCGGCCGTACTCCTCATCAATCATCGCTTTAGCAGCCTTGCGATCAGCTGCCGAAACGAGCCCACTGAACACCGGGGGCCAGGCCCAGGGAGAATCCCCTTCGAACTCAGGGGGCCTACGGCCTTTGATCTGATAGTAGAAGTCAGGCATGAGTATCAACTCATGCCCGGCTGCGCATCAATAAACTCGACGGAGGTGACCGCCTGCATGTCGTCGTTGTCAGCCACACCGACATTGAAGGAGTTGTCCTTGTAGTAACGGACGATCTCTTCCTCGGTGCCGTTGATCGCGGTCTCCAGCGTCTTGCCGCCCTCGAAAGTCACGCGAACCTCACGCCGGCGCGACTGCTCTGGTGATCTCATGCTCGTCTCCTCATCGCTTTCGAAACAAGATAGGCACTTGTGCCTACTCGGTCAATGCTTATCAGTGCAACGTCGGCGCGAGATCTTCCTCGACAGCCGGATCCCAGGCCGGTAGCCCTGCCTTGGCACAAGCAGCGATCGACGCGGCCGTACCATTGAAGGCATCTGCCTCGACTTCATACACGCGCAGCGCACCCAGAAAGGAGGCTTTTTGCTGCTCGGTCATGCCGCCCAGCGTCCAGGTCGACACAAACTCTGCTGCCTCTTGTTCGGACGGGAACAACACGGCCGCCTCCTGCCCGACAGGATCGAGGTTGCTCCAGAAGGCCAACCCCATTGCCGTGCCCAGGAACACACCATCGGTAGCATGCACAAGCGCAAAGCCTCTGCGCGGGCTCGGCTCACCGATGACAAGGCCTTCCACCGGCTCGAACCCGAGACTGGCGACACGGTGAGCCACGCCGCCGGTAACAACCAGGTCGCCAACAGACGTGGAGCGAGCTCCACCTGCGACGTGCATCGCGATGTCAGCCGCTTCGTACCAGGGCATCTCGACCGTATTGCTCAGGCGGAAAACGTCAGACAGGCCGGCCGCGCGGATTGAGGCGACATGCGTCAGCTTCCCAGCATCTTTCGCCGCCTGATAGAAGGCCAGAAACTCCTGAGCCGTAGCGCTGGAGAGAGGCACGTCGCGCCACAGGGATACATCCAGGTGGTACAGCTCAAAAACCTTGATAGCTCTCATCGGGCCGCCCTCGACATTACGGATTCAGTTCGGCCCACAGGGGCGCGGGTTCGAGAAATTTCGATTGGTTGAAGAAGCCTTCCAGGCTGTGCAACGAGTATTCGGCATCGAACTTGTGATCAACGCCGATCTGCAGCCGATGGCGGACAGCACGCGCAGTGCGCAGCGTCACCACTTCAAATCGGCCAGCGGGCTCCTTTCCATCGGTGGAGGCAATCAACTCGTCAACACGATTGATCAGCTTTCCATACCCAGCGGCTCGCCCGGCCATCGCCTGAGCTTCTTCGGCACCGGGGAAAGAGGCGAAGAAACTCTCGACGCTCGCCGGCGGCAGGTTCGGGAACACTTCCACCAGTGCCGCCTGGGCGAGAGCCATCCCGTAACCGCCCTCTTGCTCCGTGCATTCAACCTGCAGCTTGAAGCCATTCAGGGTACTCGCGGCTAGCAGCAATGCCCCATACACCAGGTGACCATGAGCATGTTCGGTTGAAAATGCTCCTTCATGACTATCCCGCTGCAGCGCGAACGGGGTGTCCGATTCGGAATCGACACCGTTGATCCGAACGGCGACGGGGAGGGCGTCAAACGCATCGGCGCCGGCCCCTAGAGGGGGCAGACGCAGAAAGGCAGCGTCAGCCTCGACCAAGTGGCCATGCTCATCACCGAGGGGAATGGAAACACTTCGGGAGAGCATCACCGAAACAGCCAGGCAGAAAGCTCGCCACTGATCTGGCGATACTTCGCTGCCGCGGGACCACCGAAACGATTGCGCCATGCCGACCACCTATATTCTTTCAAAATTGTAATACCACAACATGCGGTATAATCTTGAACAGAATAGCGCCGACCGCTCAAAAGCGAAAGGACGCGTCTTTGCCTGGAGAGAACGATGACCTCGACCCACCTCAGAATGCCCGCCCCTACCGCCCTTGTGCTCACCGCCGAGACCGATGGGAAAGTGACCCTCCACCTACTTGGACCCGACACTACCGAAGCCGAAATCGCGCAACTGAAGAGCAGCTGCAGCGAATGCTGCGAGCTCGTGAAGGCTGAAGATGTGCTGCAGATGAATCCGGGCGATCTCGCGCAGCGCGCTCGCGCCGAGGCCTTCGCCACCGCCGCCGAGTATCACGAAGAACTGCGCCGCGGCTACCTGGCGCACGCCGAGAACATCCGGCAAGGAAAGATGGGCGAGCAGGCCTACTCGACCGCCATGGCGGCCGCCGCAAAACACGCCGAGTTCGCGGAGGATCTGCGCAAGATTTCCCGCGGCCTGCCGCCGGTTTATGGCTCAACTCAATACAAGCAGGACCTCCTCGCAGGCGCTGCCGGCAAACACCCCAACCGAGCCGGCATGGCGTAACGAGCACAAGAGGACTTCTGCGATGACGGTCGTGCGGATCCGCGCAGGCATCACCAAGGTTCGGATCGATCCGGAGTCATTGTTCCAGCAGAATCTGAACCGCCGTGAGCTCGGTCAGCCACTTCTACACCGGTGCAGCGTCTGCCACTGCTGCGCAGAATGGGGGCCATCGTGGATCTGGTACGGCAGCTACCGCGACCATGACGATGGAACCATCGCGAAATTCTGCAGCGCCGAGTGCTTCGCAGTCGAACCTGCAGATGTGGTACTGCAACGCTGCCGGCGGCGCCCCACATGACAACTTGTCGGCTGGACAGCAGCCGATCTACCAACCAGAAGGAGAGCATTCAATGGCTCGAAACCTAATGATCACCGCCCTGTTGATCGCCATGTCTGCACCGGCGATCGCCAGTTCCTACCAGCCGTCTGCCGAGCGCGATGCGCTCACGACGAAGTTCATTGAGTACCGCTGCAGCGAGGTCCAGAACCCGACCCAGCCCGCACGGGCCGACAACAACCAGAAGCTGTACTGTCAGTACCTGCTGGAGATGATCGCGTCCAAGTGCAGCGAAACGTCCTGTCCGAGCTATCAGGCCTGGGGGAAAGGGCTCAACCCGCCGATTGATGTCAATTCGAAAGAGTTCGATGCCCTTCTGAAGCAACGCGGGAAAGAGTTTCGGCGCTCGCTTTCGCCGTCCGCACAGCAGCGCTGATGGCCATTCGAGTTCCCGTGATCTTTAACTTGAATACGCTACCTCTATGGCATAGCCTTATTGGCAGGCCACTTGCTGCCTGCCCCCTCCGCCAAAACTGGCATGGTGAAAGCAAGGCGTACCAAATTGCGTGAATGGTCTTGGCCAGCACGTCGCAACGGAGGGACCGACACACAATCGTGAGCTGGTTAATCGAGATCCTTCCATGCAATCAATCGAGCAAATGAAAGCTGCTGCAAAACGCCTGCGCAGCTATTTCAAGTCCATCGACATCCCCCTCTCCGTAGCCCAATCTCTTGAAGCTGTTGCTGCTCAGCATGGGTTCAAGGATTGGAATACTGCCGTGGCATCTGCCAACAACAATCCCACCTGGCATTCCGATGCAATTGCCGAAGGCATCGCCGCTGCCGATAGCGGGAAGCTCACGAGCCTTGATGAAGTCAAAGCGAAATGGGCTATAGCGACCGTCTGTGTGACTGCCGATATGACCTCCGATGAGGTGCGGGCAGAGGTTGATGACTGCTTACGCGCTGAGCCGCGCACTATTCGACTGCGCATTGACGCTGCAGCCAGTGGCGCGCAGTTGCGTGAGGCGCGGAATCTGGCCAAAGAGGTAGAAGCCAACAAGGGGGTGCGGGTGGAAGTAGACAGTCCGCTCTGACGCTGCCCTGCCACTTTCCGTGAAACAGGCCGGCACTGCTGGCGGCAGGCCGCTGAAAGAGCCTTCCGCCAGCTCTCTCAGGAGATAGCAAGTTAGCTATCAATCCTGACAGAGAGCTTCCACATGGGCGCCCGCCGAGCAGCATCAGAAAGGCCTTGACGAGTTCTGTTAATCAGAACTAAAGTGACTCAAAGAACCGGATTGGGATTGAGCCATGAGCAAATTCGTTACCTACGTTATCCGGCTTCCGGAAGACCAAGAAGCCACGCGCGAAATCGTCAATGGCGTGCGAGCACTGGTAGAGAAAAACGGTGGTGAAATCACCGGCACATCCAATGAGGACGAAATGACCATCCTCGAAATGATCGAGCAGCACGAGGACTTCCGCGAATACATCGCAGATGAAGCTCGTGCGCAAGCCAAAGAGCTTGGCGCGAAAGCAGTTCAGTGAACAAGCTGATCAAGTAAAGCAATAGGGAACCGCTCATGTTCAATACGTCACTGAAAATTCAGATTACGCAACAGCAAGAATCGATTGCTTCGCTTACTGCGGCACTTGATGCACAAACGGAAGTGATCGCTACCCAACGCCAAGCCATCGAAAACTTGAATGGCGTGATCGCCAACAGTCAGCAGCAAGCAAAGAATGCTGAGCATCGCGTCAAGCAGCTGGAGGCCTACTTTGATCTACTGGGCCTCAACTTGACCTGCATTGATGGTCAAGACCCCATGTGGCGTGCAAAGGCAGCCCAATTCATTGAGGTAGGCGTCGATATCGAAAGAATGAGAACTTCGGCGGAGTTTCCAAGTGAAGACAGCAGAAGCTTCGTCCAAGTGGTAGCCAAATTGTTCATCAAAGACAGCAGCGCTGCAGCCTAGCGGCTGAAATCCACCTGAGCAGCTATGCTGCGCTCCAGCTGGACGAGAAAGTAGGAATCCGCCCCCATGGATCAGCAAACGAAAATCCAGCATTTGAGCAAGGCCCTGGAAGGGATTTGCGATGCTCTAAACATCAGCCCGTCCTACCTTGAGCGAGTAGAGCCTCTTGAACCGCGAGGCGACCATATCCACCTCACGTTCACGTTTGAAGAGGAAGCATTGGCCGACCAGCTGATTCGCGCAGCACGGCGCAAACTGGCGAGCTTCGGTCCGGAGTATTGGCTGCCCAACTACCACCCAGGTGCCGCTCAGTTCTCCCAGACTGAACACATGCAGTTCAAGGTTCGAAAGAGCCTGATAGTGAGCCATCTGTACTGGGGGGTGTCCTTCATCCTCTGCGCGCCGAACGAAGGCTATTCGCTGCTTGAAGACACCCAATCCTAATTGAGTGAGGATATCTCCCTCCAAGACTAGACTCACCGCCATGGCAGAAATCTTCCCTTTCCCAGAAACATCCCGAACTCACAACGCTAGAATCATGGCCAACCAGGCCGAGCGCAAGCGGCTCGCCGAGTGGTTCCGGGCAATCGCACAGCACATCGAGGGGAACGAAATAGAGCGGCCTCCCCTCGCCGCCATGATCGTCCTCTCTGGCGCTGAGGGAGACGAGGTTCTACACGTCGGCTATCAGCAGCAGGAAGTCAGCCTGGCCCAGGCCGGCACGGCCGCACAGCGCCTGGCGACGGCGCCGTACCCTCGTCGGGGCGGCAATTTCTTCGACAGGAGACGCTGACTCCTGGAGCAATCCAGTCCACTCTTATCGCCCCGCCCCCGGCAACCGCCGAGGCTTACGCCCATTCGTGCGCTGCTGCAGATAAAGCAGAACCCCGAGGGCCATTTGAGCGTCTGCATGAGCTCGATGCGCGCCCTTCTGCTCTAAACCGCACTCGGCAGCCGCATCAATTAGTTTTCGCCACACCCAACGCTCACGCCCTCTGTCCCACTCACCATTCCACGAGGCGTACAGCCGCATGACGCACGCTTTCGATAGAGATGGGGCAACCAGGTTATGCAGGCGATGAGTCTGCAACAGCAGGCGCTCGTCAAAATCGGCGTTGTACGCAACGACCGTCCGGCCCTCGACGATGAGCGCGTACTGTTCTGCCACCTCGGCCCAGGTTGGCGCAAAGGCCACCATGTCGTCAGTGATTCGATGGATTGCTGTTGCCTCTGCTGGTATAGGCCGGGTAGGCCGTATCAGCGTGTCGAGCATCGGTACGCCAGTTGCGTCGAGAATGGTGATCTCGCAAATCTCATCACCCGCCCCGACACCGGTGGTCTCTAGATCGAGGACAAGGCAGTCTGCCTTGATGAGTTCCTGGGCACGAGCAGCAACAGCCTGACGACGAAGTTGAGCCGGCCCTGGCTCGCGTATCCATGCGATGCAATCGGCAGGATCGTAAACAGGGTAGGCCCCCCTCCCCTGCCATACGGTTCCACCAGGGATGGCACCCGGCTTAGGCATAAGGCGCTCAGCCTTGAGATGGGTTCGACACCGCAGGCCTTTAGCGGCCGCTTCCGCCGGGGTGAGGTGGATTCGCGAGTTAGGCATGCGCACTCCCTGGGCGTTCAGCAGCCAGGGCTCGGCCCAAGGCTGGACGAAGATTCGTATCCGAGCTGCTCGCCGGCCAGGCCCGAGTCAATGAACTCTCGAAGCTGGTCGATCGCATAACAGGCATCACCACCAACCATAGCGTCACAGGCAGTAATTCGCAGATCGCCAGACGGCACCCTCGTAAGCTTGATGAAGGGGCCATAGAGAAAGGCGCGCGGCTGTCGAGCAGCCTCGAAGTGATCGTCGAGCACGGCCATGAACAGTTCTTTGTCGCGAAAGAACTTGGCGCCAAGATCCTGGATCATGGAGTCGACCAACGCATCGATCTGCTCGCGGGGCAAGTCTCGCACATTGATGACGCAGGGGAGCCTGAAGGGGATCGGTGAGGGCTGCTTGATTGACTTCATGTAGCGGGTCCTATGCGGGCTCGTCGGCTGGCTCAGACTTGAACCACTGCGGCCTACAGTAACTGATCGTGACCTCAGCCAGGTACAGAACGCGGCCCAAGCAGGTGCCTGAAATCATCGAGCAGGAAAACCTCACCGTATGGCTCAGCCGATGTACCTCGGATGCCGCAGTCTTTCCGAGTGCACTCGACCAAGAACGGCCGGGCCTCATCGCCAGTCAGTCCTACCTGCGACATGGCAAGCCCGTGCAGCGGGCAGCATCCGCTCCTCAATCTGTTCGCCCGGTCGCGGGCTGATTGCTTCGCCATCAGAAACTCCAATTGATCACCCCTGAGGGTGAAGCTCACCAGGGCCGCCCAGAGAGGGATTGATCCAGAACCCCTTGAACGGGCGGAAAAGTTCGGCGCCGCCACGGATGTACTCAAGCATCAACTCCAGGCACAGCCAGCGGCGCTCATTGAGCTCCGCCGCCAGACCCGTCATGCAACGGCCGCCGAACAAATCAACCACCAGGTCACCCGGCTCGGTCAAAAACCGAATGAAGAAGTCGGGAACCGATAGTGGCCACCCGGCGCCGTGTGTCGGCAGGCCCAGCGCCTGCAGAACACGCCGATGCGCCCGACCGATCGAACAAGCGTGGCCCATTTCAAGGACATTTCGCGGGATCCGCCCAGCAGTGAGGTTCCCATAGCTGCCAGGACGAATCCTGTAGGCACCATCGCCGTACTCCGCATCGCGCCGCTCCCCGCCGGCCGCCATCAGCTTTTGGTGTCGCTCCGTATGCGGCAACAGCACGCGGCGATTGTCGGCCTTACACCTCAGCGGATCTGGTGCCATCCACAAACACGGCTCCCAACACACGTTCAGCTGATTCCGCGCCTTGCTCGCCCAGGCAACCGGACCCGGCGCCTTCGAGCGATTTGCCCAAATCACCCTGTCCATCAGGTACAGCCCTAGCCTGTCTTCCAGAGCGATGGTAACCCGTTCGAGATAGGTCGAACGCGCTGGAGATTTCTCAAGGAAGACATCATTCGATAGATTCAGGACTAGCGAGCCCGTTGCGGCGATCTTCGGAACGATCGGCTCCAGAACTGCGCAGATGAAATCGACGTACTCCTCACAACGCGGGTTGCCATAGGCCCTGGGGTTGCGCAGGGGATAGGGCGCCGAGGTGAGCAGCAACTCAATGGGCTCATCCAGCTTTGCCAGCGAATGCGGGCTTGTGCCCCAGAGAGCCATCCCAAGATCGGTGCTGAATGCCAGTAGCGTCATCCCCGGTCGCGCCTTGTGAAGGCCGCTACGCATTTTTTCGGTGAGCCGCCAGACCCCTCTCTCGCCCGGGACACGCTCGATGACCTGGAGATGCTTGAGTTGCTGCTGCTGCCAGCGAATAGCCCTCTTCGCCTTGCTGCGCAGTTTCCCCGCGGTGCCAATCGGCATCCGGTGATTCAGCGCTGCGTCGTTGATGCCTGCGCGCCTTGCGACGAGCTTGTACAGACTCTCGTTATCGAGAGCCGCATCTGGAGTAGCTTTGTAGACCTCTTCCACATGCTGGAAAAGATTCAACTGACTAACCGAGCTCTGGTTTTCCATTGCTGAAGCCACATGAGCAAAAGGGTAAACCACCCTATCAATATGCTTTAGCAATTTCAATCGCACAGCAGATGCAACATTGGCACTCGAAACAATGTCGCCCTTCATATGATGCGGTATCATCCAAGTATCGACAGAGGGACCGCCATGGCAACTGATCTGAAGAACCTGCTGAGTAGCGCATCTGACTCGGTGACAATCAACAAGCCGACATTCACTGATGCGGTAGATATCGCCGCGGCCGCCGTCTCAGGCAAAGATCATCTCGCATCCGCCATAGCGTCAGAAGGTCTTGAGATGGTGTCGCCAGCAGCTGCAGATCACTTCTCCGCAGCAGTGCGCGGTGGGGATCTTCGCGTGGGCGCAGTCGGCGCAATCGTTGGTGCTGTGAAGCCAGCATCCAAGCATGACGCTGATAGCCTCGCCGTCATGGCGAACCTTGCAACAAACCCTGGCGCAGCAGCAATTGGCTACGCAGCCGTTCAGCTCGGCGGAGACCATATTGGAGATCGCGGCGTTGGGGCGCTGAAAGTTGGAACCGCCCTTGCCGGGCTGGCCGCCGGCGCTCCGCCGCTTCTGGCAGCCTGGGGGGTTTATGAAGGCGGTCGCCAGCTCTTCAATGCCTTCTCGAATAACGAACAGGCACAGGATGGCACCAAAGCGCTGGCTCCAGCCGCACATCAAGTTTCAGCGGACACTCCGGTCATTATTCAACGGAACGACTATGAGCCGACCCCTGAAGAAGCTGCGGAATACGACTACAGCATGAACGAGTTAGGCTGGGGCCCACGCTGACTTATCAAAGCGGCCAACGACAGTCGTAGGGCGTATCTTCAATCGAGGCCCTGGACAGAGAGTACAGATCGGCCTGATCGATGCGATGCTTCAGTGCCCCATCAAGCCTGGGCAGTGTGTTAGCAAACCGGGTGACACTCGTGCCATCGAACGAACTCGCACTCGCCGCGGCGCACATCGCGATGCGCCTGGCACTATTCACGCGTCCAACGTGGAAGTAGCAGTTCCGACGGCGCGCCAGGATTCCCCAGGCCTCCATCGTCTGCAGCTTCCACTCGGTACTGCCACCCAGGAAGATTCCCACGGACGGATTGAGGTAGTCGCGAATCTCATCCGGGTGCATCCCGTCTTGAACGGCGATCAGCACCGTGCGCGGGAATCCCTTCAGTCGCTCCAACCACCTCAAGCTGAAATCCAGGGAGGCTTGGCCGCCGGCGACGATATCCGGGAGGACTACCCAGTCCGCGCCCTCACCCAGCTTGTCTACGGCCCGGCAGAATGCGATTTCACAAAATGGCCTCCCCTGCTGGAAGGCAGACCAGGCACCGTTATCAAGCGCATAACGACTGAAACCCTCGGTGCGTAGAACACCCGCGGCCGACACAAGCAGCCGCCATCCAGCCGCACGCATGGCATCGAGATTTCTCCTCGTGCCAGTGCGACTGGCGTAGGCCGCCATTGCCGGGGCCTGATAGCCGAGCCGCTCCTCAATTGAGGGATCACCATCTGCCGAACCGTCCAGACAGTAGTAATCGGCATACGCCAAAACCGCTTGTGCGTAGCCCTGCCTGGCCCCGGAACGATAAGCCTCAAGCCAGTTCGGCAGTTTCAACTCAATCATCACGCACCCGCTGACTTCGATAAATAGGCACTCGTGCCTAGTCTTAACGAAAAGCTAGATGGCGCGCAACTATAAGCAATGGTATTCTTTTGAGACTACCAACCGAAACAGGAACCGGCCATGACCCTGCGCATGACTCCAACGCGTTTCAACCTCCTCTACATGGCTGCCGCCATCCTGACGGCCGTTCTGCTTGCCCGTCAGTTCGGAACGGTTTTCGCGCTGGGTGGCATCCTGGCGTACGGCATTTTCGTGCTGCTGGAAATCTTGTACGTCAAGCTGCCTCGCGGCTTGCAGCCGTTTGCCCCATGGCTGGTCCTCGCCGGATCCTTCGCCGCGGTTGCACTGGGGATGATCATTGCAGGCTCCGCTTTTGCAGAGAATGCGCCCCTGGAGACCCCGCAGCCGCCGAAGGAGGTGACAGCCCAGACTGAGACTGCTGATGAGGCCGCCGCCGGCGCAGAAGCGATCGCCCGCATCTACCTACTGTTTCAACAGGAATTGGCAGAGCGCGCCAAGAACAAGGACTTCGATCAGCTGAAGTGGATGCAGTCCATGCAAGGCTGCCTCAGTGACGTGAGCGCACCGAGCATTACGCCGGACACGATGTCTTCCATCGCGGAGTGCGCGGATAAGCGCCTGGCCATGGCGCAGATCCAAGTCAATCAAGCACCAACCGAGGAAGTACCAAAGCAATGAAGGTCAGAGCCGGCCTAGCCATTGTCATTGCATGGCCATTCATCGCACTCGCCGCCCCTGTAGATGAAGGCGCAGGCCTGCCAGGCCTGCACGTCATGCTCATCAGCACGGAGAGCAATGCAGCGGAAACTGAGGCGGCCCTGGCGCTGCATAGCACGGCCGGCGAAGACAACGCATTTCTATTCCCCGTTGAGCAATCCAGCCCAGAAAGCCTCATAGCCGCCCTTGGCTCAACCCATCCGTCCATTTTTGCCGAGAGAACTCTACCTCCATCGCGAGAAGCGAATACAGCGTTGGAGGCCTACATTGCTGGCGAAGGGGTGCTGATCCGCACCAAGACCACCAGCATCCAAGGCGATCGAGTCAAAGTGTGGGTGGGCGTTCAGGTTTCAAGCGTAGGCGCTGGACCGGCAAAGCCCATAAGCAGAACCAGCTTCCCCGCTGAAATCGCCAACGGCGAAGCCTTCCTTGCCCGCGTGAACGCCAAAATGCTCGTTGCGGTTACACCTGAGCCGTTCACTCCTGCCGAGACTCTGCCCGGAGAGTTGCAAACGGCTCAACAACCCGCCGCACTGATCGCGCCAAACTCCCCGGCGGCCAGCAGCGAGCCACGGATCATCTGGGATACCGCTCCTGGAGGAGCAGTGCCGGACGAAGAAGCACTTCAGCGGATTCTTCAGCAGCCCTGATCATGGGCCGTCATATCCAGTCCCCGCGGGGGACAGCAGCTCATCCCGCCCCTGCGCGAAATCCGGGTAGGCTTCCTTGAGTTTCACCAGGTCGGCAACTGCATGGCGAAGCCACGCGCCTGCGAATGCCGGCTTGTTGGTAAACATCGTCGCCATCCGGCTGTCTACGAACCGAACCATCTCCGAGCAGAATTTCTCAGCAGCGTCCGGCGCCTGCATGCGCTCGATAGCTGCATCGAGCCCCGCGAGAAACTCATCATCGGAACGTCCGTAGGACGCTACTTTCTGCGCTACCCAGTCGTAGTTCGGCTGGATTCCCTTCTGCGCCAGGAAGTGCACATCCCATACGTCCCTTGCCTTCAGGTGAGAGCGAAGTCCGAGCGCGACGAGTTTGTCCGAGTAGATTTCTTCCTGGCTCTCGGCCAGGACAACGATTCCCTGCAGGCCCTGCTGATGCTCGTAGGGGCTGCGCAACACAACCGGGACGGCATCGAGCGAGGGCACGTTGCATACCTCGAAGTTGATGCGCTGCATCTGCGACTCCCAAGGCACCTTGATCTTGAACGTCCAACGCTTGACCCCAACGCCATCACCGAGATCGGTATTGGGGCCTGCGACGGCATCGAACTCAATGCCGTACCGGGTCTGCATAGCCTTCTGCAGGACAGAAGCCAGGTGCCCAACATCAAGCGGCTCCGGGGAGCCGGAGCCGCACACAAAATCGAGGTCCTCCGAAAGACGCGTGCCGTCATAACAGGCCCGCAACGCAGTACCTCCCTGGAAGACCAGTCGATCGCCAAGATCGCTGTTCGATAAGGCATTCAGGATTTCGTAATGCAAGATTTCCTTGAGAACAACCGGCTGAGCCAGCTGGTTGTCAGTCAAGCTCATCGCTTTCGTAACATGGTCCTTCAGTGTGTACGGGCTCAAGGGTGCCGCTCCTCCAGTAAGTAGTCGTAGTTGCGTTCGGCTTCCGGACGCACCAGATCAAGATTCCTTCCGATCGCGGTTAGATCAGCGAGTGCCAGCTCGGGCGTTGCAACCCGAATTTGTCGGATAGGGTCAAATCGTGTTTGCGAGAGCCGTGACTCTGAAAATTTATCGCCGGATACACGATTGAACTCAATGATGCCGAGCGGGGTCTGATAGAGAGCAGAGCGTCCCGTGGTAACGAAGGTCATGCGGTTGGGGATCTGGCTGATCCAGTCGACCTCATGAAGAACAGACTCCAGGGACAAATACGACGGCGATCCTGGACGTAGGATTGCAACTAGCTGGGCGAGACCATGGATAGGCGGATCTACACGAGGATTCAGATAATGTCCTCGAAAAACCTTGCGGACGCCGACGATATCGGCGTTTCGTCCAAGGTAAACAACAAGCCCGTGCTCATCTACGCCGCTCAGGCGAGACAGGGCCCGGACGTTAAATACCCAAACCCCCTTTGTCGCGAAGGCGTCCAAAGCCTTCAGCACCGCGGTGCGCGTGGATTGTCTCATTCGATGTATTCGCCAGAATTTATGCGGTTACAGTATCGCAATGGTTAAAGAAAATCGAACGGCAATCAGTAACCACAATGAGGACTGACTTTGCAAGCAGGAAGGTCAACAAATGGACACTGTAGGCCCTTGATCAGCTATACTTGTCCAATGTCAAAACGAATATTGCCCCTTTACGAGGCTCACCCATGAATATCAGCAGCTACACAGCCCAACTAGGCCTGAATGACAGCCAGGTGCCGGTTTGCGTCATGCTGATTATTGACGGAATCGCTGCCACGGCTCCTGAAAAGGATCAAGCCGTTAGCGCTCGCCTGACCGGCGACCAGCTGACCATCACTTACGGCAGCGAAACCCTGAATTTCACAAAGCTCGCACCTGAACTCTGCAAAGAGCTTCATGCGGGAAAACCCTTAGTCCTGAAACACGAAGCTTCCAGCTATGAAGCCCTCGTGCCAGTAACTCTGTAAGCAGGTAAACGAAATGCGTAAACCTCAAAAGAGCATACTGCAAACCCTGGGGGTGACTTCGGTCGTAAGCTACTGGCATGGCGATATCTCGCTATCGCGCGCCATCCAGGCAGCGGTAGTCGCGGGGCTGACCGGCCTGACCATCAGCCACTTCAACCCCGACCACTCTTCCGACTTGCTGCAGGCTCAGCAGGCGCCCGGCCACCTGACATTTCACGATGCAGAGATCAGCCGGATCGCCAATATCAACCTCACCGTGGACACTGAGCGCGGCAAGACCGGTTATTTCCAGCGGGATACCTTCGCGCTTGAGAGCAGCTTCAAGAAAGATCTCGAAAACGAGATCGACACGCTCACTGCACAGGCCGAAGTTGCCGGTTCGTGGGATCTCTATATCGCCGCTCGCCTGACCCCTCTCTACCTCTCCGAGGATCCACATGAGCGGCAGGTCGCCAACGCAACCCTGAACTACATCCAGAAGCATCAGGGCTGTGCAGCTGGCGAGCTGCCCAAGGCCAGCTACTACACCCGGGCGAAAGCGACCGAGATCGAGGCGGACCGTCAGATCTTCGCCATGGCGGATCAGATGGCTGAAGCCCTCCGCAACGCCGGTAAGACCCCGATCACCAGGCGCTCGGCCGAGCTCGCACTGCATTCCTTTGCACCCGAGCCGGATCGCCTGCTGGCTGCTTTCAACGTAGCGAAAGGTGCCGAGGAAGGCGCTCCCGGCATCCGCAACATACTCCCCCTGGTGCAGACCGCCATTCAGGTTGAGACAACCCGCCTATCGCTCACCAGCATGGCCGGCCAGATGCTGCGCGTCACCGAGGTGGCCACCAACCCCGCGATCCAGGCGCTGACGCTCAGCCGGCGCCTGAACATTCCGGTGGCTGTTCGCTCGTACTCGGGCGAGTTCTCCGACCACTACAACCAGGGCAACTTCGAGCCCACGGAAGAAACCCTGAACTCCAAGATCAGAACCGGTTTCGACCTGAGCGACGGCCTGGCGATCACCGGCCGTGGAGTGATCCTGAGCCAAGTACCCTTGGAGCACGAGCAAACCATCAACGTGCCTGAGCTGCGCTACTCGGTTCATCAGGTGGTCGAGCGGAACAACATCCTCGACCAGGATGAGCCAGTGTTCGCCGCGGACTTCCGCGTCTCGATGTAGCCTCTTTCATCAGGCAATGAAAAGCCGCCTCCGGGCGGCTTTTTTATGCCATCAGAAAACCTGTCCAACCGGCTCTTATTCCACAGCCGCCGCTTTAGCGCTTGTGACATTCTGTACAGCGATTAGAATCGCAAGCTGGCCACCCAGACAGAATTGAATAAGAACGGATTTGAAACGGCACGAAAGACCCAACGCCCGACTCCAAGCGCCTGGCCGCATCGCCCCACCATCACTTCGGGGCGATAGTCGGCTCGCCCTGACCCTCGAAAAGATCGTCGAGCAACTCAACCTCCTGGAAGAGTATGTTGCGCTGGAAGTCGCGCCGGCAGTCAAGCTGCACCGGAACCCGCATGGGCTCTTCCGAGGAAGGCTTGCCACAGACAATCCCTTCGGTAGTTCCCTTCCCCATCGGGACGCGAACGCGCGTTCCCTTGGGAAATGCAGCAGCAACAGCCTTGGCCAACGCCACCGCCGTTTTCTGGTGCTCTTTGCGGGCCCTCTCGATGTCCGAGAGTCGCGCGCTATCAAGGGGTTTGATCACCGGACAAGCTCCGATTATTTACTAACGCATATCCGCGAGCATACACCCACAATCATTCAGCAGCAAGACGTGGCAACACCGTAACGATGTGCTATTTTTGTTCATGTTTTCCTATTGCAGTCTCAATTGAAAAGGCCGCGCAGCATGAAGAACCCGGCAAGCATCTGGTCGTTCCCCTTTGAGAAGGGAAACGCTCTACCAAAAGACCGAGATATGCACCCGGTTGATTTCGAGATCCCGCACGGGCATCAGTCGCTGTTCCCCGTAGTCGAAGAGTCACGTCACTGGTATCTGTCTGTCCGCCTGCAGGATGCCGCGACCTACTTCCTTAGCCCCAGGGCCGGAAGCCCCGTCGAACTCGACACTGCAGCAGCTGAAAAGCAACTCCTGGCCGGACTACTCAACAACCTGCCGCCACGCGTCAACTCCATCACGCTCTTCGGCCGGATCATGGCGCTGCCGGAGTACCTTCATGCGCCGGCGATCGATTACCTGGAGCATCGTCGCGTCGACAGCATCCATGAAAGCCAGAGCGAGCTCATTTCCGCTCTTCGCAGCTTAAACCAAAGCATGGGTGCGCCGGTGCAACGCGGCATGAGCGTTTCCAAGATGGCGCGGGAAGTCGCTCAGGCAGCACCTGGCGAGCGTCACAGGCTCCTCAAGGCCTACCGGAAAGAGCATCCTGAACACTGGATCGAGGACGCGAGAAAAGCCGCCGAGGGCATGATCGAGCGGGCCCAGAAGAAGCTTCGTGAAAATCCGCCAGACAGCGACTTCGATTTTCGCTTCTGAGGCTGCTCGTCATGCGCAACATGAGCTTCATGCTGACCACAGATCAAGTTCGTCGCGGGTCCAAATCGGTTACCCGCCGAGCAGGGTGGCTCCACCTGAAAGCCGGTGACCTCATTTGCGCTGTTGAGAAATGTCAGGGGCTACGCGCTGGCGAGAAGCTCAACCGACTGAGAACCATCAAGGTGATAGATGTGCGCCGAGAGCCACTGCGCGCACTGCTTGATGATCCAGCATACGGGCTTGCGGAATGCATCAAAGAGGGTTTCGGTGATCACCCTACCCTGCGAGAGCCAACCGCGTTCGTAAAGTTCTTCTGTCACACCCACCGCGGCTGTACTGCTGAGTCAGAAGTGACTCGGATTGAATTCGTCTACGTGGCGTAAGCTTAGAAAGCCGCGTCTTCAGCAAGAACCTGCGGCCCATTTTAATCAATCGGATTGCTTGCGTTCTCATCCCGAATCGCACGACAGAGGTCGAGTAGCGCCTGGCGCACCTTCGGCGATCGGCCGCCACCTGAAAAGGGAACGCAGAACTCTACATCTGCCATATCCCCCTCGTCGCTGATGACCGCTACGCACACGTCGGAATCCCCGTCCAGGATCAGGCGCAGCCGGCCGCTCCCCATGTCCTCGCGCCGCTCGAAGAACTCGCAGAGAGGCAACGAATCATCTACTTGCTCGGACTGCTGCAGGAGCTCACGGGCGGCCTCGATAACCTGGCTGCCAAACAGCGTGTCGCCGAAGCGGCCTCCGTCCGCGAGATCCATCTCAGCAGCTTCGTCAATTGCGAACCCAGTGATCAATGCCATAGCAGCTCTCCTTCAACTCGCAGTCGAGGCCGACAACGCTTTCTTTACGCCGGCCTTCTTGAGCAGATCGCCCCAGGATTCGAGAAGATACTCCGGACCGCTCTTGACGATCGAAACGCCCAACTCGGCATTAAGAGATGCCACATAGCTATCGATGTTGCCCTTGCTCAGGCCGGTCAACTCAGCGACGGTTGTCGCTGTTGCGGGGCGCAACTTGTCGATCGCGGCGAGCACGACAAGAAGCCGGCCGACGTGCCCCTTGGGGTACTGCGGCACGCCATGTTTGTTTACCGGGAATTCCAAGGCAGCCTTCTCCTTCGGTACTGATAAACAGAACTATAAGGGTAGGAGGCAGCCTCGTCTAATGGTTTCGCGGCCATCTGAACTGCGACGGCTAGGGGATACCCTGCCCCATCACCGCCTTGCCCACCAGATACAGCAAGACGCCGACTCCACACAGCAGTATCAACAAGCCCAAGTAGAATGCTGAGCGGGCTGCATCGGTGTACGAGCCCGCGGTGGGGCACCTGGCAGCATCAGCCATCTGGGCTCCGCTACCGATCAGGAACAGGCCGAGCACGAAAAGGAGCACTTAGTGCCCCTTCTGCACGAGCCGCCAGTAGTAATTGGCGAAGATCCGGTCGACAACGTTGGTCGGCGGGTTGATGTCAGGGCCACCACCCTCCTCGATGACACTTAGATTCAGCGGGACCTCAATGTCCCATATCAGCGCCCGCGGGTATCTCTCAGTCGGGAGAATGAACAGATCGAACCGGAGCTGGCGGCCCCGGTGGCGATCAGCGAACGCCGTCAACTCGACGGTTTCGTTGTTCACATTCGCCAGGGTGACAACCTGCCGCCGGCGCCCCTGCCCGTCGTAGAGATACACGAGCAGGTACGACTTCTGCCCCTTGTCGATGTAACCGCGGAACGTCTGGCCGACCTCCCCGGCAACAGTCTTGCCCATGTTAGCCCGGTATTCCCAGAACAAAGCCTTCCCCATCATCTCGATGCGGTACTTCGTCTCGGCAAGGCCAGAGGCCTTGCCAAATCCGGTATCGGCAAGCCACCAGCAGCCGCCCCCGAGAACCCCAACAAGCGCGACGATTAGCACAATTCGCTGTTTCTTGCTCCCCTCCTCAAACGGATTGAGCAGCCCGAGGAGAGCCCAGTTGAAGTTCATTGCTTCAACTCAAGAAGGTGCGAATATGCCCCTGCTACAAGCAAGGCGCCGTTGTTGCGCAGCTGAACAAACACCTCCAGCGGCTGGCCTTCCGGACTGGAGACGATCATGCCAATGGGCTGGCCGGATTGGACAAATCGCCCATTGATGAAGGCACCACCGGTCGCGAGGCCGGTCAGTTGAACTGATGCGAGTTGGTTGCGCAGCTGCTGCTCGGCCTCGACCGCCTTGATTGCCCCGTCATCGACCACCGGCGCTGCCGGTACAAAGATTTCGTCCAGCAGCGCCAGGTCGGGCTCTGCGGGATCCGTCGACTGGGCTGGGGACGCCATCGCGCCCGGGAGCGCCTGCGGGTTATCCGGGACTGAAACGCTGGGCGCGATTTCGTTAACGAAGCCCTTGATCGGCAGCTGGGAGAACTTGCTTGCCAGGGAAGGAGATCCATACACGGCGAGCAACAATGCTGCCGCCATGATGGCTCCATTCAGGAGTACCACCTGGTTGGACGAGATTCTGTTGCCGGCCGTTGCCATTTTAGTGCCCATGGTCAAGCCTCCTTCCGTGCCAGCACGCAAAGACCGCCGAGGGTTGCCACCGGCTTCCCATCTTTGGAGGAAATATCCAGCCGGTTGAGCTCGATGTCATGCCGCACCATGCTGGTGATGCCTTTGATCATTCCCCGCATGGTCTCAGCACTGACCTGCAGTCCAGACTGATCGCCGCCGGCGACGCATGTCCGCAGCAGGCCCACCGGGGCACCTTCGAAGACAACCGCCTCTACGCGATCACTGCGAAGCGTGTTGATGTCGAACTTCAACCCGCTGTTGCTCAAACGAAGCGACTGGCCGATTCCGACCAGATCCTGGCGGCCATGCTCGGCAGCGACTTGGAACGACTCTTTCCAACGCGCCTGAACAGGTAGCAGCGCCTGATAAGCAGCCTTCCAGGTGCGCAGGTTGTCCAATGCCTTGGCCTGGGCGCCGACTGCCTCACCAATGCCCGTTGAAACCTTCCAGCCGCCGGCGGCAATGGCCACCGCAACCACGATGCCTGAGACAACGGCTACGACGCGCTCATTGGACATTCCACACCCCCTCGATCTCTACGATCCGCACCCCATCCGTAGTCCGAATTTCGCCAGGCCTCAACCACATCTCGTAACCGGAGGCCTCAACGAGCCTGGTCAGCAGCTGCTTGGCAAACACGCGATCGGGCACGGATTTGTCCACCGGCACAGCCAGGTCCATTTCGAAATCAGTGGTGCGGCCACCCAGGCCATTTCCCTTGGAGCCTTCGCCAAAAACAGCGATGCGACGGACCTCGGCATCGCTCTTCACCGAGCTGGACGCCAAAGTAGTCCAGCGCTTGATCAGGTCTCCCTGGGCGGGCGCCATGTCAAGCATGCGCTGCTGACTGGAGAGCGTATTGAGCATTGAGGAGCCCTGCTCATACACGCTACTTACTCCCTGCACCTCCTGATCAAAGTCCTTCTGCAGATCCGTGTATCGGATCCATTGGAAGCCGACCAGCGCCGCCGCGACCAGCCCACCCACCAACAACCCTGCCAGCGGGCCAGCCAGAGAGCGCAAGGGGCTCTCACTTGCTCCGCCCGCCCGCAAGGCGCGCAGCCGAAGACGCTTGAGATTCAGCTTCTCTTCAGGCACCGGGATGATCTTGTAAGCGTTCATCAGGCGGTCTGGGAGCTCTAACGGATATGCCCAATAAACCGGCAGGTCATCCGTGATACCGCTGCGGTTCAAGACATCGTTGAGGGCCAGCAGGAACTGAGACGGGAAATCACTCGAACTCATGGCCGGAAGACGTTTGTCCACCACCTGGGTGACCCGACCGTCATTGACCATGAAAAACTCAAGGTTCGTATCCGTGTCGTTGGACGCCCCCCCTACGAACAGGAAGTCCCCGCGAAGCTTACGCATGTAGTGGAGGTAAGCATCGGCCAACAGGTAGAACTTCACCCGGGGCTGAGCTGTGACCTCTGCCATGATGGAATTGGGGACACCGACGTGCAGGCTGCCGCCATCACCCAGCATCTTGAAGCTGGCCGGGCGGGGCGGCTGGATCTGCATGTCGGCGAACACCGGCGAAGCGGCGTCCAGGGTGACATAGGCCGCCTCCCCTGCCAGATAGATGGCCTCACCAGGACGATAGTCCTCCGTGAGAAGTGCTCGTGCTTCAGAAACGACGCGCATGCGCCCTCCTTATCTCATACTGCTCGATAGCGTGTTCCCGACCATGGTGACCACCTCAAACAGGTAGGCCACGATGGGGAGGGCTGCGGAAGATGCCACCAGAACCAACACCGCCATCTTGGAAAACTCGACCATTGCGTTGACGGTAGCCTCCGCATCCTCCAGCAAGTAATTGCTGGCCGTCGTCAGCTGATCATCCGTCTCCATCGTCTGCTCGGAAATCTGCAGCGCTACCTGCAGGAAGATCGGCCATTGGCAACGCGGGTCGCTGGGGTCGAGCCTCGATGGGTCACAGGCAGCGCCCAGGCCTTTGCCGAGGTTGAGGTCCGCTTGGTAACGCTCAATGCCCTCTCGGAATACTTCCGGTACGGATTTCACTGTGATACCGATCGCTTTCGGCATATCCGAGTAGCCCGCGCGCCACATGAGGGCAAGGTAGCGAGCCCACAGCGCGAAGGAGATGTTCTTGATGGCATCCCCAAGGAATGGAATGCGGAGCACCACCGAGTAGACGCCCATCCGGCCCTGGGGAGTCCGCGCGTAGAAGATCACCGCCCCGACCAGCACGACCAGCAGGGCCAACATGTAAGGCCCGCTGGTCCGGAACAGATCCGACAGTGCGACCATGAACTCCATCAGAGCTCCACGCTCGATCGGCCGGCCTCTCGGCTGAAGCTTCGAAGAAGTCTCTGCCAGGGTGGGAATCACCGCCACGACGAAACCGATGAAGATGATGATCCCTGCCAGGAACATCATCGCCGGCTTGAGCAAGGACTTTGCAGTCTTGCGCATGCGCTCCTTCATGATCAGCGTGTCGCGGATCTCGAACATGACTGGCGCCATCTTGCCCGACTGCTCGCCAACAACGATGGCCGCAATGATTTCCTCAGGCAGCAGGCCGGCACACGTTTGCGACAGGTATCGCCCGGAGGCGATCTGAGTCGCCATCTCGGCGAGCTTCTCGCTCTGCTTCGGCAGCAAACTGGACAATCGGCGCAGCGCCGCATCCAGATCGATTCCTGCACTCAGCAGCGCCCCGAGGTTACGCGTGAACATGATCTGCTCTCTCAGGGAGAGCATCTTTACCTTTCCGCTCATCAGGTGCTCACTCCCGTCAGATCAATCAAACCTTCATGAAGCGCATCGATCGCCTGACCCTCCAGGGTGAACGCCTGCCTTTCAGCAGCCTTGTCGAATTCACCCGCACGCAGCAGCGCTTTCACATCCTTGGTGAAGTCGAGAATGCCGTGCACCGGATAGACGCCCACGTACCCCGTGCCCGCACAGCGATCACACTTGTGATCAGGTTTTTCGCGCGTGGTCACCGGGAACCGGATCTTGGACTTGTCGATCGACATCTCATCCACATTCATCCCACGCAGCGCCATGCTGTAACGGAACTTCGCCCACTCGGATGGCTCCGGCGCGCGCTGGACAGAACAAACGGGACAGAGTTTGGGGACAAGCCGCTGGGTGATGATCATCACCAGGGCCTGCAGCAGGTCATGCTGACGCTCCTCGCTCAGCAGGTGCGCGAGTGAGGTGTACCCTTCCACAGGCTCAGAGGCGTGGAACGTCGACAACACCAGGTGGCCCGTCAGTGCCGCCCGGGTCGCGACTTCAGCGCTTGCACGAGAACGGATTTCGGAAAGCAGGATCACATCGGGGTCATGCCGCAAGAAGCCTTCCAAGTAGGGTTCATACACATCCGCACTGGGGAGACTGAACTGCTCCACACCTATCAGGCTGCGCTCCTTGGGGTCTTCGAGCGAAAGCCTTTTAACCGTGTCCCCGAAGATGAGGTAGTGCTGGCCCAGGAATGCTGCAAGCGTGGTCGACTTACCCGAGTTGGTAGGACCGACCAGCAGAATGATGCCGCGCTTAACATTCAGGGCAGAGATCAGATGCTCTTTGACCTTTGGGACAAAGCTGAGCTTGTCGATATCGACGAACCCATCACCGTCCTCCTGCTCCAGGTAACGAGCAGAGATCGACACCATCTGATCGTCATCGTTGAATGCGCTGCGCATGTCACCTGGGATGAACGAGCAACGCATCTCATAGGTGTTGGTCTGACCGCGGTAGAAAAGGCGACCGGTAGAAGGCTTCATCAACCGTGTGCCCGAGGCATTCGCACCGGTGGTTTGCAGCAGGAAATTCGTGACCTCGATACGCTCCTGCAGGCTGATGCGGTAGCTATGCAGGCGCACGCCATTTTCGCGGTAAAAGATCTCGCCCTCGCCCGTTTCGAGAACGCGCAGCGAGAGGTCGGTGGCTTTACGAGCCACGCCGGTCTCCAACATGTCGACTGCGATGTTGCGTTCAGTCCCGCGCGTCCGGTCTGCATAGAAGAGTCGGCCGACGTTGTGACCGCCCTCACTACCCCCATTATCCTTCCGCGCGGCGCGCAGTGGCGTTGCGACCTCCACACGAGGGGCAAAGCCAAAGCGAAGCGCACGCGCCTCGGTGTGCAAGCCTTTGGCCAGAGCGCTGGCGGCCGATTCTGAGGCGCCGCGCTGGCGGTAGCGAAGCATTTCTTCGTAGCTGGAGAAGACTAGGCAGTTGTCGCCGGTTGGCATGCTGACAAGCAAGCCAGCGATCGCCTCGCACTCATTGCGAATCGGCTCGGATGCCACCAGCGGATGCACTGCAAGGGTTTCGGGCAGTTTGGCGTAATACGGCAGGCGATCCTTGATCGCCATGACCTCAGCTTCGTGCTTGCGTACCTGAGGGTAAACGCGTGCCAGGAACTGGAAGAATGGCTCACGAGGCTGGGGGCTATCCTTCGGATTCTCCACCTGCTCTTTCGTTAGATAGCCGAGAGCGACGACGATATCCCCAACACGAACGTCGCCCTTGGGGTTGACCTTCGCGACCTTCAACGCGAACTGGCGGACCGGCTCCGGCGCATCGCCGCCCCAACCCCAGTTAGTGAGGAACTCGCGAGCGAGATCTTCGTTTTGCCCTTCCGTCATCAAGGAACCCTCAATTCGCGTGCAATTTGCCGCGACGTTCCGGCTGCGCGCCGTACCGTAGTCGCGTTAGAAACGAGTGCCACATGCTTGGCCGAGACCAGGTTGAAAACCACGGCCCCACCCCAGCGGGAAAATTGATCCGAGCAGTCAAGCGGGGTCTGCTGAAAGACCACCGGTGACGAGCAAGCGGTGTTTACACAAGTGCCGCCGCCGGCGGCACAAACGGTATTTGCATTGCCAATGGCAATTGGTCCTCTCGGGAATGTGTCCTTCTCCACAACGGAGTAGCCCCGAGCAAGCTTCTGCAACGTGATCTGCATACGCATCGCCTCGTCTGTCAGTAATGCCAGGTAGGTCTCTCGCGTTTCGATCAGATCGAAAACCACGCCGCTGACCGGACCGCACCAGGAAGGCGCAGTCGCGAAACCAGCCGTCGCAGAGCATGAATTGCTGCTGACCGCCAAGGGATCCCAGGTGCGATCCCCAAGATCATCCAGCGCATAAACAAGGGCACGGTCGAAGCGCCAAACCCCATCCGAAACGTTAGGCGCAGAAGCCAGATAGACCCGATCCGCGTTCGCTCCTTTGAGCTTGAAACCTTCATCAGTAGATGCCAGATCGGCCATCGTTACAGTACCGAGCCCACCGGTGCGCGCCATGCGCATCCGGAGGGACTCAGAGGCAACTCCCACGTAATAGGCATCAACACGGGCCCGGTGCTCGTACAGGCTTTCCTGGAGCATGAAAGCCACGCCAGCCATGCCGGCGCCCAGGGCAGCAAACAGGAAAACGATCACCAGAACCAACATCGAGAGGCCCTTACAGGTCGTACACCAGGGTTACAGTCGAGTGCGTACCGCCGGAAACCGCGGTGTAACGAACCACGCCAGTGGTGCGGGCAGTAGCGCCGTTGAAAGTCCCGCCTTCGCGACTCAGGAAGATCTCCTGAACCAACTCGGTGGGTACGTTGGTGAACTGAACCCCCATCTGACGGCTGCTGATGTTGGTCAGGCTGATCGTGCTGTCGCCCACCCGATAAACTCCAGGCGTACCAGCGGACGGCTGAGTGATAGTCGTCACCGCGTCGGACATGGGGCGAATACCGGAAGTGGCGTAGCGCGGTGCGTAGGTCGAAGAGATGATGCCGGTCACCTTGTCACCCATGATCACCGCATCCAGGAGGTTGTTGCCGGAGGCGGTCAATGGGTTCGAGGTGACGGTCGTAGGGGCACGCATCGTCTGGTTCATCATGGACGCCGAACGCACGATGTTCTGAGCGACGGACATCATTTCCTGGGCGTTTGCCTTCGAGGAAACGAAGTTGTTGATCAGCGGATAGACGATGGCTGCAATCACACCGATCAGGATGATGGTGATGAGCACTTCCACCAGGGTGAAACCCTTCTGGTTACGACGGCGATGCTTCTGAATCATGGGAATTACCTCGTTGTAGTTGAAACGTGCCATCACTAGAACGTGATGATCAGATCATTGGCAGCCACCCCTGTCGGCGCAGCGCCAAGACTCACCGACCCATTGATTCGGAGCGCGCCGTAGTGCGGCTCCACGTTGGCACCGTTCGTGCCCAGCGGGTCATAATCTCTGCAGTATTGGATCCGGCCACCCCATGGTGTGACGCCGTACTGGGCCTGCGGAAGCGCAAGCTTGCTCAGCACATCAACGTTGGCCGCGTCGAGGTTGTACCAACCATCACGGCAGCCCATGTTCGTCGCGGGGTTACCGCCAGCGAGGTTCACTGCGGTAGCGGTGGGATAGAAGTTGGTCGTGGCCGTAGGGGCCGCGCTGATCCTCATCAGGTTGAAGTAGCGCACCAACTCATTCGAAATCTTTCGCATGCGTTCTGCGGTCATATCCAGACGGCTGCGCTGCAGCCCGAGGTTCGAAACAAAGACCGCCCCGAGATCTGGATCCACCACATTCCATGTCTGCCGGTTAGCCGCGGTGAGCACCGGGCTCTGACCGGGGATGCCCAGGGAAGCGTTGGGGTTGCAGGTACTGCCGGAGCGGGCGCATGCAGTCGTGTAGATGACCCCCAACTGATAAGTCAGTGTGGCGGCAGGCCCTGTTGAGCGAAAAAGCGGGACTGTCTCAGTCAGGCCCGTGACCCGCTGATAAACCCGCACGTTGCGCAGTACCGAGGCGTCATCAACGAAACTGGCAGGATCGACCCGACCACGACGAATCAGATCCATCAAGGCCACATCTGCTGCCGCGGCGCTCGCGGGATTCAGCGGCGCGCTGGTGAGCCCTCCGCCGGTATACGGCGCGGGCAAATTCCCCAATGCACTCTCAGAGGCCGCCCACCCTTCCATCGCAGCAGCGATGGAAGCGTTGGTGCTCTTTTGCCGCTCGCGGTACTCCATCTGACCCAGCGCCCCCATCATCGGAAAGAGCGCAGCCAGAGCCGTTGCGATGACCCCGAGGATCACCACAGCGATCAGCAGTTCGACGATTGTGAAACCACCCTGCTTCGCCATTCTACGACCCATCATAATGCCTACTAATGTTTTTCTTTAGCGTACACGTTACCAAATTGCCGCGCAACGCCGAGCGCGCATTTAAAGACTGCAACGCCCTTCCTATAAGGCACTGAGTTGGCTACCATGACTACATTGAAATAAGCCAAGTTTCTGGAGCTTGTTATGCAATCCAAATTCAGTCTGAATGACAATGATGTGCGTCGCCTCGTCGCCGACGCCGAAAGCAGCGCTGACATCAACCTGCTGCGAAGCCATCTGTATCGACTGGTGAACCTGCGGAAGGAGATGGGCATCGCCATCAGAGAGCAGGCACAGAACCGTAACGACCTGGCCCGGATTGTTCAGACTGCACAGCAGGTGCTAGCGGAAGATCGCAGCACCGGTCTGCTGAGCCTTTTGGATCGCAAAGGCCTCATCAGCGGCTATCGCACCAAGCTCAAAGCCCAACTCGAAGCCAACCAGGCTCTCGCCAATACCAACGCGGATTTGCGCAACAAGATCTCCAGCGCAGCGCAGGCGGTCGCTAGCACCCAAGCACTACGTGATCAGGTCGGCACGCTGACCCGCCAACTCGCTGACCTGCAGGCTGCCAACCAGCAAGCCCTGCAGCAGCTCGAATTCGCGCGCCAGGACGCCGCAAGCCGTCCCGAGGCGCTGGCAGCGGAAACCCCGCAAAACGGGCCTGACGAGGCCCTGCTCCTGACCATCCAGCAGCAGGAAGCCACCATTGCGGAACTCCAACGGCAGCTGGATCAGGCACAGTCGACACTGCAAGATCGTCACCAGGCGCAGGCTGCAGCAGCTACCCAAGAGGCAGCCGCCAGCACCCCCGAGATCGACCAGATCCGCGATATGTTCGCGCAGCAAGTGAGCGGCTACATGGCCGACAACCTGCGGCTTACACGCGAGCTTCGCACCACCCAGGAAACTGTCGACCAGCTCAAAGGAAGCCTGGGCCAGGTCGAAGAACTGCTGGCGACTGCCAACCAAGAGAACGCCGATGGCAAGGAACTCGCTGCGGCGCTGCAGCAGCAACTGGACGCGGCAGTAGAACAGCGCGCAGGGATCGAGCAGATGCTCTCTCAGCGCGAAGAGGCCATCACCCTCCTCCAACAGCAGCTGGAGGATGCGCGCTCGGCGCTTCAATCAAGCGAGCAGAATGCCGCTGCCATCCAGACCAAACTCGAAGGCGCAATGGCTGACATCACGCGCCAAGCTGAAACCATCAGCAGCCTGACCCAGGATAAAGATCAACTTCTGGAGCAGGTCGCCGAGCTGGGAAAGCAGAACGGCCTGAGCCAGGCGCAGGTCGCTGAGCTGCAAGAGAACATTCGGAACCACATCGGTCAGATCGAAGCCATTCAGCACGAGCTGGATACGACCATCCAGAACTGGCAGGAAAGCCAAACCCTGGACCGCCAGAAGATCCAGGATCAGTCGCAAGAAATCAGCCGTCAAAGCACTCAGTTGGAGCAGCTGTCCGCGACCAACCTCCACCTTGAGCGCCACCTTGGTATGCTGGAAAATCGCACAGAGCGACTGCTCAGCATCAAGCAAGGCCTGGAGGCTTCCCTGAAAGCCGGTGCCGAAAAGCGTCAGCGCCTTACCGCGCTGGCCAAGGACACGTCCTACGAATTGCTGGCCGCACAGCGGCAGAACAAAGCCTTGGAGGCCACTGTTCAGCAGCAGCAATCGCTGATCAACGATCTAAGCTCGCGCCTGCAAACCGAAAAGAAAGTGATTCACCTGGCTGGGCCTACAGCTCGCCGGGCTGCGGAGGTCGAAGAAGAGGTTCCCGAGTTTGAACTGCCTCACCAGCAGGACGAAACACCCGGCCACCAGATGTGATCGCTGTACAATTTTTAACCATACGCAACCAGGCCATGCGACCATTGTCCCTGGAGGCACAACCCACAGAGTTTTCCACAGGAGTTGTGGATAAGCATGCAGATCAACCCCGTCGACCTGATAGCCGACGAGCTCCTTGCGGGCGCTGAAGCCCTACCAATCGAGGCGCTCCCCGAGGTCGACGCACGCACCGCAAACGAGATCGCCGCGATAAAAGCGTTTCTCTCCAAGTGGTCGCGGTCTCCGCATACGCTACGCCGCTACAGGGTCGAGATAGCCAGGCTGTGGCTTTGGGCTACTGAAAAGGGCCGCATGATCTCCGAGTTGACCTATGAGGACCTGAACGCTTATCGCGACTTCCTGCAGGATCCTCAACCGTACGAGCGCTGGTGTTCCGGCAAGAAGTACCGCCGCGATTCACCAAACTGGAGGCCCTTCGTTTCTGCCCTGTCGCTAAGCTCAGTCCATCATGCGTTCAGCGCAATTGGCGCCCTGTACAGCGTCTGGCTTCGCTCCGGGCACATCACCTGTGACCCGATGGCCAACGTCACAAAGATCCGGGAGGTACTTGCCGACGGGATTACCCCCTTTGCAGAGACCACGGTCGACTCAACCGAAAAATGGTTCGACGATCGCATGGCCTCAGCAATCCGCGAGGCCCTCTCTGTGATGCCTGCGGAAACGCCCGCAGAAGAGCAGCAACGCGCTCAGTACACCCTGATCATCCGCACGCTCACGGTCACCGGTGCCCGGGTAAGCGAGGTCGTCCATGCGAAACAGTCGCAGATTTATGAGGATCGCTCCGGCTGGTGGGTAAAGCTGCGCGGGAAAGGCGGCAAGATCCGCACTGTGCCGTTGCCAAACGACTACATCACCGACGTGCTCATGCCGTGGCGCATCGATCACGAGCTACCCGCGATTCCTGAGGCGGACGAAGGCACCCCTCTGTGCCCACCCCGGGTCTGGAGACAAGGCAAACCCGGCATCAGCAGTAGGATGGTCCTCAACATCGTGAAGGATATTGCAGCGCGCGCCGCCGGCCTTCTGCCGGCTGATGCGCAGCGCGCCTCGCGACTTCTGCCCAGGGCAAGCAATCACTGGTTTCGGCACACCTTCATCACTGCGCTGATCGACCAGAACGTACCGACCAAGACCATCCTGACGACCGTAGGGCAGAACTCCGAGAAGACCCTGCGCATATACGATCACAAACAAGACCATGACCGACACGTCGATGTAACGCGTGTCGCATCGAAGTTATGAGGCCCACCGTGACCACTCCATATGTACTCGACACCCTCTACAACGAACGCTACAGCAAGAGCGATCTATACCGTTTCCTGAAGTCCCAGGCAGAAAACCGAGCCCGCGGCGTGATCATCCCGCTGAACGAGACCGGCTCCAAATCTTGCATGATGCTCGACTCCCCTACCCGTCGGGAGCAGCTGGTCAGCACGGGCTGGTCAAACCAGTTCCTGGTCATGCCCGCCTTCCATTGGCGGCTCATGGCGACCAAGTTCAAGCTCGACATCATAGAAAGCGATGAGATACCCCCATCTCTTCAGCCAGCCCATCTCTATCAAGTGGCCAGGAATACCTGGAAGAAACAGGAAAAGGCCATCTCGGCATAGGTTGGGGTAACCCTCGCTTCGCGTCACATGGGCCCGAGCGCAGCTCGGGCAGACCACCACATACAAAAAATACAATAAAAATAATAACTTCCACGCGGAGCGTGATGACCACCCCAGATCACAGCCGGGTCCATCTCAACCAATTCACCAGGACAACCGCGGCCAATACCCAAGACAACCAGGCGGATATCCCGAGACCACCCTACTCGTCAGGGATCAACACCAGAGCGGCCACCTACATGGGCCATCCCAACCAGCAGCAGAGGGCAACATGAACAGACCT
>SWCC01004675.1_pt1 | contig 65651 bp, 62 predicted proteins | sample 4692971 | NCBI WGS metagenome assembly SWCC01 (sample SAMN10267277, study PRJNA491770) | bioreactor metagenome | isolation source: DHS bioreactor inoculated with subseafloor sediment | place: Japan: off Shimokita Peninsula | collected 2006-08
CATTTGTAGACTCATTAAATGGATGTGTTATTGGAGACAGCTCAACTATTCTAACAACCCATGATGGGGGAGAGAATTGGACAAAACAAGTTAGCCCCATTGATACAATCAGATTTACCAAAGTACAGTTTATTACACAAAACACTGGATTTATAATAGGTGAAAATGGATTGTTTCTAGCAACTACTGATGGTGGTAACGTCTGGATTAATAAAGAAACGGGATATTATTATAATTTTAGTGATTTATCATTTGTCGATTCATTAAATGGCTGGTTGTCTTGTTGGCTAGAAACCCAATCAGAAAGAATTGGCGTTATACTTCATACTGTAGATGGTGGAGATACTTGGACAAAACAGGTAGAAAAAATCTCAAACCAATTGTTTAACTCAACCATTTTTATGGCCATTGAATTTCTTAATGATAGTGTTGGATGGGCTTTTGGCGGAGATTATGCAGATAATTTTTCTGCAACATTTTTATACTATACACACAATGCAGGAAACAATTGGAATATAATTGGACAACATGAATCCAGTCCGTTATTTGAATTAAATATTGCTTCTGGGGATACACTTTGGGGTAGTAAGTGGCAACATACAATCTCTTTTGATGGCGGGTCCAACTGGATTTTTTATCCGGAAAATAATAATGCAAGCATGGGAGCAGCATCGCCAGTAACCGGATTATCTGGTTGGATTTTCTCTTCTGATTTCAATACACAAGAGAGAAAAATACTTTTTACTTCTGATGGTGGTAAATCATGGTTAGAAGAATTAGACTTGGGACCATATTCATTTGTTTCTGCGATGACGAACGTTAATGGTGAGTTTTTATGGATAGTTGGTGACAATGGTTTGATAAAATATAAAGAAAACAATCCAACGAGTATAAATAATCCTAAGGTTCAAAATGAGAACTTTTCTCTAAAACAAAATTATCCTAATCCATTTAACCCAAGTACAACAATAAGGTACACAATTCCTCAATTTTCGGACGTTATCTTAACCATATACGATATCATGGGGAGAGAAATTATATCATTTAGACTTAATTCACAATCTGCCGGTACACATGAGTTAGAATGGAATGGTACAAATAATAAAGGGGCAATTGTATCCAGTGGGATATACATTTATAGGTTTAGAGCAAGTGATTTGAGCGGAAGTGGAGAAGTATTTGAGAAAACACAGAAACTAATGTTAATGAAATAATGATCTTAAATATTCCAGGCAGATCGAAAGTGTCTGGTAAATATTATCTAAATCATATCATTTCTTAAACATTACAAACCTGGTTTGTACAATACTGCTATTTTTCACTTACTTCCTTTTGTTTTCTTTTTGCCTTCATTAGTTATTGCCATACTTTTTCTTCGACTCATTTTTTTGATATAACCAACTTTCCCAAATCTTAGAGCAGACCAATCTTATATTATCTACAGTTACATAAAATAAATTATTAAGTATAAAAAACACTTCTCATACAATTCCATTAACTATAAAAAGTAGAATACTGAATTGCTTTTATCTATCTTACGTAGATGAATAGTGACGATATAGAAGAAAAAGAGAACAATCCTAACAAGTACAAGATAATTCCAACTATGTCTCCAAATAAGGCAGCAATTCTTGGTTTGATTGCAGTATTTTTTATTTTCCAGTTTGGCGGCGGATTATTGGCATTAAGTGTTTTTGGTTTTGATATTAAAAATGCTGATATGAATTTAATGAGGCTTCTCACCATTGGAAGTCAGATATTATTTATTCTATTTCCTGCCATTCTATTTAGTAAACTTGTATTTGAAGATGTAACTTCAGTAATTCGTTTTAGAATGCCTAATGCCAAAGAGGTTGGGTTATTTGTAGTAGGACTTGTTTTATTAGTCCCATTATTACAAAGTTATTTACATATTCAGAATTATTTATTTACCGAGTTTTCTAAATCAAGTACTTTTATTAATGGGATTAAAAATTTTCTCGATATGCTTGATAAACTTGTAGAAGAATCCTATCTTCAATTATTAACAGCTAATAATATTTTTGAATATATAATTGTTATTTTCACCGTTTCAGTTACACCAGCAATATGCGAAGAGTTCTTTTTTCGTGGTTTTGTTCAAAAGAGTTTTGAATTTAAGCAGAAGCCATTTGCAGCAATATTATTAACGAGTTTCTTTTTTGGGCTTTATCATTTCAATCCATATGGTTTGCTTCCGTTAATAGTTTTAGGAATGTATTTGGGATACTCTGTTTACAAAAGTAACTCGATTGTTGTACCAATTATCCTGCATTTTATTAATAACTTTATCGCAATAATAGCATTCTTTCTTTTTGGCGAAGAAGAACTTATGCAGTCAAACTTTGTTGATGTAGAAAGCCTTGGTACTAATTTATTAAGTTTTACTTTACTGCTTGCTCTTTTTATTGGATTTATTATCTTTATTAATAAGAACTATATTAAACTCACTAATACGGAGGTACAAGATGATATGTCCAAAGTGTGAGGCGGAATATGTTGAAAGTATAACAATCTGCTCAGATTGTGGAAAAGAACTTATTACTAATGAGGATTTTGAACTCAACCTGGTGCATCATGAAGACTGGACACCGGTTTTCTCCACCGACGTTAGGTATGAAGCAGAAATGATTAAAGCCAATCTATCCGGTGCAAATATCGAATCAATAATACTATCTCAAAAAGATAAAAATTTTCCTGCTGCTGGTGATCTTTCGGTAATTAAATTATTGGTTAAAAAAGAAGATGCAGAAGATTCATTAAAAATTATTTCTGATATAAATAAATAGATCTGGAATTCTATGGTATTAGGCAATACAGCAACAAGAATAATTGTTTCTTTAATAGCTATTCCCTTAATCATTGCTGCTTGTCTTTTTGGTGGCATTCCATTTTTAATATTTGTTATTGGCATAGCAATTATTTCATTTTGGGAATTCTCTAAACTTGCTAAAAATAAAAAAGCTCATGTAAACCTTGTTCTAGGTGGATTAACGGTTATTTTGATTGTTGCAAATGTTTATTTCAAGTTTGTCGATTTTTTTATTTTAATTATTATTTCTTCCACTCTACTTTTACTTGTTGAACTTTTCAGAAATAAAGAATCAGCTATAATAAATGTTGGGTCAACATTTTTAGGAATATTTTATCTTGGATTATTTTCATCAACCATTTTATTGATTAGAGAATACTTTGCCCACTCAGAAATGCTTTATTCTGAAGGAGGTTATTTAATTATCTCAATAATGGTTTCCATTTGGGTCTGCGATTCGGCAGCCTTCTTTTTAGGTTCTGCATTTGGTAAACATAAATTGTTCCCACGTGTAAGTCCAAATAAAAGCTGGGAAGGTGCAATAGCCGGATTTGTTTTTGCTATTATTGCAATGATAGTTGCTAAAGCAACTGTAATCGATTTACTAACTTTGACAGATGCAATAGTTATTGGAGTGATTGTTGGTGTGATTGGGCAAATGGGAGATTTGGTGGAAAGTTTAGTAAAGCGGGATGCTGGAGTTAAAGATTCATCAGCTATCATCCCCGGGCATGGAGGAATTTTTGACAGATTTGATTCTCTTCTGTTAGCAGCTCCTGTTGTGTATATCTATTTGTATTTTGTCATTTGAATTTTAAGGTAATATTTCATGAATAAATTTCTGGTAATTCTTCTGTTTTTGCTTTCAATCAGCATTTTTGCTCAGGCTAACAATCCAATTAGTAAAGAAAAATATGATTTCTTAACTGATAGTTTATCAAACGAGAAGGCAAATTTATTATCTGAAAAAGAATATCTAATTTCAGAAATTGATAGTCTCAAGAGTCTTCTTGTTGAATTAGAAGAGAAGTGGAACTCTTCTAGGTTAAATCAGCTTATTAAGAAATACGGTAAGAATATAGCTGTTAGAATAAATAATGGTCAGGTCTGGAAGGGAATGTCTGAAAAAATGCTTGAAGATAGTTGGGGTAAACCGGATAAGATTACTAAAAATAAAGAAAAATGGGGCGTTTTTACTCAGTGGTATTATGGTTCCATTACCTATTATTTTAAAGATAGAATAATGACTGATTGGGAAGAAAAAAAATAATTAGTAAATATTATTTATTTGAAAGGTGATTTAATGAGAAACAATATTTTAATAGTAGTTTTATTAGCGGTGTCAATTTTTACAAATTCATGCAGCACCGTACCTGTAACCGGAAGGAGTCAACTAAGTATAATTCCGGCATCACAACTTATGTCAATGAGTTTTCAACAGTACGATACTTTTTTGAAAGAAAACAAGATTAGCAAAGATGCTAAGCAAACTGCTCTAATTAAAAAAATAGGTTTGAAAATTCAAAAATCTGTTGAGCAATATTTTGCACAGAAGAATTTGTCTAATCACCTTAAGGGCTATTCATGGGAATTCAATCTCATTGAAAGTGATCAAGTTAATGCTTGGTGTATGCCAGGAGGTAAAGTAGTTTTCTACACTGGAATTTTACCTATTTGTAAAGATGAAGCTGGTATTGCAACTGTAATGGGTCATGAAATTGCACATGCAATTGCTGAGCATGGTGGTGAAAGAATGAGTCAAAATCTTATCGTGCAACTTGGTGGAATGGGTTTACAGACTGCGTTGCAAAATGAACCTGAACTTACACAGCAATTGGCAATGACCGCTTTTGGAGTCGGATCTCAAGTTGGAGTAATGCTGCCATTCAGCAGACTTCATGAAAGCGAAGCTGATCATATGGGATTAATTTTCATGGCTATGGCTGGTTATAATCCAAATGAATCAGTAGGATTTTGGCAACGAATGACTGCTCAAGGTGGCGGTGCACCACCAGAGTTCTTAAGTACACATCCATCTAATCAAACAAGAATTAATGACTTGAAAAAGCTTATTCCAGAAGCCATGCAGTATTATAAAAAATAGAAAGTTACTTATAAATGAAATTAAATTTATTTTCACTATGCTGTTTTTTTATTAGTTCAATTGTTCTTTGTTTTGATGATCCTCCAGATTTTGGTCCCAGACAAAATAAAGGTAAAGTGGAAAACGATGACATTGATGAAGCTTCTGGTTTAGTTGCCAGCTATAAAAATCCAGGTATTCTTTGGACTCATAACGATTCTGGCGGAGAGAACAGAATTTTTGCTATTGATACAAATGGTGTTAATAGAGGAATATATTTCTTGAATGGTGCTGAAAATAGAGATTGGGAAGATATTACAATAGGCCCGGGTCCGGTTGATGGATTAAGTTATTTATATGTCGGTGATATTGGTGATAATGATGCTCAGTATTCTAAAAAATACATTTATAGAATTATTGAGCCGACAGTTTCTACTAGTCAAGACGATACTACTGAAAATGTCCAAGATGTTTCTGTAATAACCTTTTCTTATCCTGATGGCAAAAGGGATGCTGAAACTTTAATGATTGATCCGATAACCAAAGATCTCTATATTGTAGGCAAGAGAGATTCAAAAATTAGGTTATATAAACTATCATATCCCTATTCAACTACAAGTGATGTTCAAGCTGAAATTTCAGCAGAATTAACTTTACCTAATGATCCTGAAGTTGATGAACCGTTCAATTATGTTACTGCTGGTGATATTTCATTTGACGGAACTGAAATATTATTGAAATCATATAGGAATATCTACTATTGGTGTAGAAATTCTCAGAACTCAATTTCGGAAATTCTGACATCCACTACTCCACAAATTCTTCCTTATAATAATTCAATTGATGAATCGCAATGTGAAGCAATTTGTTGGAATCCATTTGATGATCGTGGTTATTACACATTAAGTGAAGAATCATTTTCAGTTGAAGGCTCTGTTTTAACCTTTCCCGCCCAACTTTATTATTATCCGAGATCAATTACTGTTGGTGTTAAGGAAGAAAGTTTAAATAATAAATTTCAACTTAATCAGAATTTTCCAAATCCATTTAATCCTTCTACTTCTATTAATTACATATTGCCAAACGAAAATTTTGTTGAGTTGAAAGTATATGATAATCTAGGTGGAGAATTAGTAACCTTGGTTAATAAAAATCAAAGTGCTGGTGATTATGAAGTGAATTTTAATGCAGGTGATTATTCAAATGGAATATATTATTATTCATTGCGATTTGGAAATTTTACAAAAACAAAAAAAATGGTTTTATTAAAATAAAGGTTTTTAGAAATATATATATATGACAAACACAAAAAATAAGATAGAAATAATTACACTTGGTTGTTCAAAGAATGTTGTTGATTCTGAAAGACTTTCAAGACAATTGACTGCAAACGATTTTGAAGTTACTACCGGTTCAGATGAACCTGATAGTGTTATAATAAATACATGCGGATTTATAGATGCAGCTAAAGAAGAATCTATAAATACTATTTTAGACGCCGTTGAGTTAAAGAAGCAGGGCAAGGTAAAAAAAGTTGTAGTTGTTGGATGCCTTTCAGAGAGGTTTAAAGAAGAACTTGTGAATGAGATTCCGGATGTTGATGTATTCTTTGGAACTGAAGATTATGAAGGTATTGTCAAAGAATTTGGCGGGGATTTAAAAAAGGAGCTGCTAGGTGAGCGTGAATTAACAACGCCAAGGCACTTTGCATACCTTAAAATTTCAGAAGGTTGTGATAACCCATGCTCCTTTTGTGCAATTCCATTAATGAGAGGTTTGCATAAATCAGTACCAATTAACGATTTAATTAAAGAAGCAACAAGTTTGGCAGAAAAAGGTGTAAAAGAACTAATTATTATAGGTCAGGATACGACAGATTACGGAAAGGATATTGATGGTAGAAGAAATCTTAGCGAGCTCTTAAATAAGCTATCTCAAATTGATGGCATAGAATGGATACGACTCCTTTATGCTTATCCATCACATTTCCCTAAAGATGCCATGGAAGAGATTGCTAATAATCCCAAAATCTGTAATTATATTGATATTCCGCTTCAGCATATTTCTGATGATGTTTTGAAATCGATGAGAAGAGGAATTACCAAAAAGACAACTGTGAATTTAATTAAGGAGTTGAAAAGCAAGATCCCCAATTTAACACTTAGAACTACATTCATTATCGGATATCCTAATGAAACAGAAAAAGATTTTGAAGAATTAAAGGAGTTTGTTCAGGAGATAGAATTTGATAGAGTTGGAGTATTTGACTATTCTGTTGAAGAGAATACACCAAGTTTTATTTTGGGAGATCAAAATTCTAAAGAGATAAAGGAAGAACGCAAATCCGAACTGATGGAAATACAAAAAGAAATATCTCTAAAGAAAAATCAACAATTAGTTGGTAAAAAAATTAAAGTATTAATTGATGATATTGAAGGTGAATACTTTGTTGGTAGAACTGAGAGAGATGCTCCTGAAGTCGATGGAGAAGTTCTAATAAAGGCTGAAAATAAATTATTAAAAGTAGGGGCTTTTTATAACGTTGAAATATTTGATTGTAATGATTATGATTTGTACGGTAAATTATCTCCAAATAATGGATAGATAAAATGAAAAAAATAATATTAATGTTTTTTTTGACTTCTAGTATTTTTGCTCAAGTTGAGTATTCTCGAGGGGGAGACAAAGGGCAATTCCTCCCACAATTTTTCATAGATCTTGCTAGTTACGATAGTCAAGACTCTGGCAAATCAAAAATTGATGTTTTTATTAAAGTTCCATACTCTAATATCCAATTTATAAAAATCCAAAATGAATATAGAGCAAAGTATTCATTGGTAGTTTCTGTGTATGATGATGATGAAAATTTGAAATTAGAAAAGTTGTGGAACGAGAAAATAACCACTCAAAGTTTTCAGCAAACGGTTTCTCAAACAAGTTTTAATTTAAGTTATAAGTCATTTATTCTAGCATCCGGCGATTATAAGTTTGTTTGTAGATTGGAAGACTTAGAATCAAAGAAGTATTCAGTTTTCGAACAAGATATAAAGTTAAGAATGTTTGAAGATTCAATAGATATTAGTGATATAGTACTAGCATCTAGGTTTATTGAGACTGATGAAGGTACTAAAACAATTCCAAATATTTCAAATTTGGTTTCTTCAGCTGATAGTTCTCTTTCATTTTTCTTTGAAGTTTATTCTGATAAGCCTAGAGAGATAAAAATTTTGTATTCAATAAACAATATGGATGGAATACCACAATATTCTGTGGGTTATGATTTTGTATTAAATAAAGGCAAAAATGAGATTAATGAAACCTTTAAGAACATCGCCTTTTCATTAGGAGATTATCAATTAGAGATAAAAATTTTAGATAAAAATGGTGATACAATAAAAAGAATTCGTAAAAACTTTGCTTCTAAGTTATTTGGTTTTCCTGCCAGTATAAGAGATCTTGATATTGCGGTAAAGCAGATGCAGTTTATTGCCTCACCGTCAGATGTTGAAAAAATCGAAGATGCTGGTGATTATTCCGAAAGGCTTAAGAGTTTTATTGTTTACTGGAAGAAGCTTGATCCTTCACCAAACACAGTTGAAAACGAAACACTGAATGAATACTATCGTAGAGTTGATTATGCTAATAAAGCTTTTAAGGGATATTTTAAGGGATGGAGGAGTGATATGGGAATGGTATTTATAACATTAGGGCCTCCAGATCAAGTTACTAGAAGACCTTATGAGATGGATAGCAAACCATATGAAGTTTGGGATTATTATGTTGTTAATAAAAGATTTGTTTTTGTTGACCAAACAAATTTTGGTGATTATAGGTTGCAAAATCCAGCATACGGAGATTGGTTCAGATATCGTCCTTAAGGAAAATTATGGTATTAACAGTTACATTAAATCCGCTCTTAGAGAAGAAATTATTCTTCAAAAATATTGAGTCAGATAATAATAGAGCTTTCAAACAAGTCTATTCTTCTGGCGGGAAAGGGATTAATATAAGTCGACAACTAACATTGTTGGGTGTAAAAAATCATGCGTTGACATTTTTAGGTGGCCCAAATGGAAAGAAGCTTAGATCAGTTTTAGAATCAGAAGAGTTAAGTTTTAGTGCTGTTTCTACCAAAAGTGAAACCCGTGAGGCTACATTAGTTTTTGATGAAGAAACTGAGAAGTTAAAAACTTATTTTGGAACTAACTCACAAATTTCTTCTTCAGAAATCAACCAGTTTTTACAGAAGTTAGAAAAAGCTATTGTTAATTCTTCAATAGTTGTTTTCTCCGGTAGTATTCCTAATCCTGAGGCTTCTGCAATTATTGAAAAGGGAATAGAACTTTGCCATGAATATGATAAAATATCAATACTTGACACATACGGTGAATATCTGGAAAAATATATTGAATTAGGTCCCACTGTTATTCATAATAATTTGAATGAAATAAAGTCATCACTATCACTTCCAGCAAATAATGATCAAGATGTTGAAAAGATTTTAGATTTCATGTATGATAGGAATGTAAAATTGGTGTTTTTAACTTCCGGGGGAAAAGATACATATGCAGCAAAATCTGATTTCCATTACAAAATTACTAATCCAAAAGTGATAGAAAAAAATCCTACTGGAAGCGGTGATGCATTTGTTTCCGGAATTATTTATGGACTTGAAAAATCTTTTATATTTCGTGATTTTGTTAAACTGGCTTCAGCTTTAGGTGCAAAGAATGCTTCTACTTGGGATGTTTGTACTGTTGCACTTGATGAGGCTGAAAATCTTTTAGATGAAGTTACAATAACTGAAATTGGCAAGAAAATAAAATTGATTAATGACTCTCCAACAATATAAAGTATTTGCTTTTCTCACTATATCCTTCTGTTCCTATGTAGTCTCTGCACAAAAACAAACTAGCTATAAAGTAATAGGGAATGAAACAATTGACACACAAGTTTTCATCGATTGTTTAAGGGAAAACTCTACAAAAAAAACTAGTGTAATTAAAGATGCAGTCGGTAAAAAGTTAAATGCGAAAGGCTATTACAATTACGAGATCGTAAATCTGGATATTGATACAAGTTCTTCTAAAGATACGACTTCGTTTTTACTTAATATTACTGAGGGATCCCAATCCCTGATAAGAAATGTTTTCATTGATTCTCTGGGAAGGATTGATTCAACAGATATACTTAGCTTTTTCAGTTTTTTAGAGGGAGAGATATTTATTGAAACGGAATTGGAAGAGCGGATAGAGAATGCATTAATAAGATTGGAAAATAGTGGTTATCCTTTTGCTAGTTTTATTGTTAAATCCCTTGTTTTTGTTAATGATGAAGATAGTAATTATGTAGTGGATATCTTTCTTGGGCTTGAAAAGGAAAAAGTTAGAAAAATTGATAAAGTTGAAATAAGTGGAAATACAAAAACCGATGAAAGAGTAATAATAAATTCGACTAGACTTGTCCAAGGTGAGAAATATTCACAAAAGAAAATTGATGAAATCCCAATTCAACTGAATAAATTAAGGTTTTTCCAAAAGGTAACAACTCCCAAATATTTTGTGAACTCTAATAATGAGGGAATTCTTCATATTGATATTGTTGAAAAAAATACTAATTCTTTTGATGGAATACTTGGATATGTACCATCAATCCAGAATGGTGAAAGTGGTTATTTAACCGGTTTTATAAATATTAGTTTAAGAAATCTTTTCGGAAGTGGAAGAGGTTTATCATTTAAATGGCAACAAGAAAATTCTTTAACTCAAGACATCGAATTAAAATATCTGGAACCATGGATTCTTAACCAGCCATTCAATTTGAATTTACAGTTCTTTCAAAGAAAGCAAGATAGTAGTTATGTAAAAAGAATTATTGGTGGAAGCTTAGAATATTTGGCCACTGAAAATATTTCAGCATCTTTTATTCTAGAGTCCGAATCAATTATACCCTCAATAAATTCTAATCTATCAATTCCTAATTCATCATCCTTTAATTCGGGTATTCAACTAAAATTAGATTACCGTGACGATATATATTCACCGCAAAATGGAACATACTTTTCTTCTACTTATAAATTCAGGACTAAAAGTATAGATAATGGAGAAGCGGTTTCTAATTCAATTACCGAGAGTGATTTGGAATATCATAATTATGAATTAGATTTCGGATTGTTTTATTCAATATTTCAAAACCAGGTAATTGCTTTAGGCGTTCATGCGAAAGAGATTATTGGTGATTATTATGAGATTAGTGATTTTTTTCATTTGGGCGGTACTAATTCATTAAGAGGGTATAGAGAGAATCAATTTCTTGGAAATAGAATTATCTGGTCTAATACAGAATATAGATTCTTAATGTCTCAATCATCTTATCTATTTGCTTTTTACGATGCTGGGTATTATCTAATAAATGAAAATATTTCTAACAATATTAGTAGGCAGTCCGGACTAAAAACCGGATATGGTTTTGGCATAAGTTTAGACACAAATCTTGGGATTATGCGTGTAAGTTATGCTATTGCTGAAGGCAGCTCAATAACAAACGGACTAATACATTTTGGATTATTAAACGATTTTTAAGCTATGAAAAAACTTAAAGCTGCTGTTGAAATTACTAGACCAATAAATCTGCTTATAACATTTGCAGTTGTCTATGTTGCTGCATTAATTTGTAGTGAAAATTTCCAAAACACAAGCATAGTAGTATTGGCTGGACTATCTGCAGCACTGGTTGCCGCCGCTGGTAATATAATAAATGATTATTTTGATTCTGATATTGATAAGATAAACAGACCTGATAGACCAATACCATCTGGAAGAATATCTAAAAGAGAGGCTCTCTCACTATATCTGTTGATATCAATTATCGCCATCTTAATTCCCTTTTTCATTTCGGTGCAAGCTATATCTATCATAATTTTTACTCAGATACTACTTTATTTTTACTCCCTTTCATTCAAAGCTATTCCACTTATTGGGAATTTAGTTGTAGCCGTTTGTACAGCTTTGGCATTTATTTACGGTGGAATAATTGTAGGAAATATTAATGCTGCATTAATTCCAGCTGTATTTGCACTCCTAATAAATCTTATTAGAGAAGTTATTAAAGATATTGAAGATTTAGAAGGTGATGAGAGACAGAGCATAATAACTTTCCCAATTAAGTTTGGATTAAAAAAAACGAAGACCTTTCTTTTATCAATTACATTAATTCTACTCATTACTACTTTTTATCCTTTTTTATATAAACTTTATAATATAGAATATTTCGTTATTGTTTTATTTCTTGTTAATTTACCATTAATCTATTTTATTCGAGAAATATATTCCAAAGATGTTTTAGTGAAATTATCAAAATTAAGTTTGTCATTAAAAGTTATAATGATATTTGGTCTTACTGCAATTTATATTGGTCGAATTTGAACCCGCTAATAAAGTTTGATAATAAATATTACTCAAAAGAGATTAAAATAATCGCTGGAATTGATGAGGCTGGGCGAGGTCCCTTGGCAGGACCGGTGGTTGCAGCAGCAGTTATTTTTAATAAAAATTTCAATATTGATGGAGTAGATGATTCAAAAAAACTTAGCGAAAAAAAACGAAATTATTTATCAGATCTAATTAAAGAAAATGCCATAAGCTATAGCTTTGGAATTATTGATCATAAAATGATTGATGAAATAAACATATTGCAAGCAACATTAAAAGCAATGAAAGAAGCGGTTAATACTCTTTTTGTTAAAGCTGATCTAATTTTGATTGATGGGAACAAATCATTTATATCGGCAATTCCAACTAAGACAATTGTAAAAGGAGATTCAAAATCATTCTCAATTGCAGCTGCATCAATCTTGGCAAAGGTAAAGAGAGATGAAATAATGAAAAAAGCCTCAATTCTTTATCCAGGTTATGCATGGGCACAGAATAAGGGTTACGGAACAAAACAGCATATTGAAGCCATTAAACAACATGGTTACACAGAATTTCACAGAGAATCATTTTTAAAGAAAATATTGGCAAATGAAACTCAAGAGGAATTACTCTAGTGCATGAAAAATATAAAAAAGAACTTGGAGATAGAGGAGAAGATATTGCTGCTGACTTCTTAAAGAACAAGAATTATGAAATTATTAATAGAAATTACCGTTATGGACACGGCGAAATAGATATTATTGCAAAAAAAAATGATGTACTTGTTTTTATAGAAGTTAAAACAAGGAAAAATTTGGAATTTGGTCCTCCTGAATTAGCTCTTACTAAAAATAAACAAAGGCAAATTAGGAAAATCGCTGAGGCATATTTGATTGATAAAGAAATCAATAATGTCGACTGTAGAATAGATGTTATAGCCATACTAATTAAGAAAAACCTGCCTCCGGAAATAAACCATATTGAAAACGCTTTTTAGTATATTTATTAATAGGAAATCAATAAACTAAAAAATAAAAATTTAGAATAGTACATATTTGAATGAATCTTCCTAAACACATAAATAAAAGATATTTAAGCCTGAGCGAGAGGTTTTATAATTTTTTTGTGACTATTACGGGTCTTACCCTTTTCAATTGGGAGATTCTTAAACAAGTATTTATCCCACCTTATGAAATTGTAGAAATTAAGAAGCACATGAATGAATTAGGGGTTAAAACTTTCCCTATTGTTAGCATAACCGGATTTGTTATTGGACTAGTAATTGTAATGCAAAGTGAACCGGTTTTTATACGATTTGGAGCATCTGATTATTTGCCCGGTGCTACAGCTATTTCAATAGTTAGAGAACTAGCACCTGTTATAACAGCTTTGATTTTTGCTGGAAGAGTTAGCTCAGGAATTGGTGCAGAATTAGGTTCTATGAGAGTAACAGAGCAGATTGATGCGATGGAAGTTTCAGCTATTAATCCATTTAAATATCTTGTTACTACAAGAGTTATCGCAACAACAATGATATTACCCATACTTACGGTTTATGTAGTTTTCCTATCAATTATTGGTGGATTTGTTGCTTTAACTATTTCACAGGGAATGAATTTTGAGTATTATAAAAATGCAGTAGTAACTAGTATAACCTTTGGAGATTTAATTCCAAGCATTGCCAAGACATTTGTTTTTGGTTATATAGTTGGTATAGTTGGCTGCTACAAAGGTTACATTGCTGATGGAGGTACAGAGGGAGTAGGTAAAGCCTCAACAACTGCTGTTGTTTTAGCGTCCTTAATAATTTTATTGTTTGACACAGTATTGGTAAAAATATCCTTAATGATATGGCCACAGTAGAAATTATAAAGATTGAAAATTTAAGTAAGCGATTTGGCGATAAAGTCATTCTTGATGACGTTTCACTGCGCGTATTACAAGGTGAAAACCTAGTGGTTTTTGGACAAAGTGGTACTGGCAAAAGTGTATTGTTAAAGTGTATCATTGGACTTCTTAAACCGGACAAAGGCAATGTTTTTATAAAAGGAAGAGATGTTACTGAATTATCACTTAAAGAATTGAATGAAATAAGAAAACATACTAGTTTTCTTTTCCAGGGTGCTGCACTCTATGATTCTATGACTGTTAGAGAAAATCTGGAATTCCCATTAAAAAGGCATACGGATATAAATGATGATGATGCTTATGACAAAGTACTTCATACATTAGAATTAGTCTCATTGAAAGAGGCTGTTGATAAAATGCCATCGGAACTTTCTGGAGGTATGAAAAAAAGAGTTGGATTGGCTCGGGCTATAATTACTGAGCCAGAAATTATGTTTTATGACGAGCCAACAACTGGATTAGATCCTATATCATCCAAAGAAATTTCTGAATTAATTCTTGATTTGCAGAATAAATTAAAAATGACTTCAATAATTGTAACTCATGATTTAAATTGTGCACATATTATTTCAGATAGAACAATCTTTATTAAAGATGGAAAAATTGCGTATAAAGGAAAGATTGAAGAACTTTCGATTTCAGATGATAAGTTTCTTAAAAATTTTTTTAGTAATCAAATAATTCACTGAGAAGGGGAATGGAATGTTAAAGCATTTAGAGGGTGCAAAATTAGGAATTTTTATTTTTTTGGGAACAGTTTTATTGGTTCTTGCAATTTTCTTAATTGGTGGTAAAGATTCTCTCTTTAGTGATAGTATTTATATCAAAACGTATTTTGATAATGTAGGAGGATTAAGAACCGGTGCTGCAGTTAGATTAAATGGATTAAGTGTAGGAAGTGTAAGTGATGTAAGATTAATGGATTTGAATCAGTACAGAGTAGAAGTTACAATGAGGATTAAGAGAGATGTACAACAGTTTATAAGACTTGATAGTGAAGCTGCTATAGAAACTGAAGGTATTATAGGGAGTAAAATTGTAGTTGTTACACCCGGTTCAAAAGAGAATGATATAATTAAAGATGATGGAGTTATAATGTCTCAACCAGCAGTAAATATGTCCCAAATTATTGCTGAAACACAAGATATTATGACTTATATGAAAGATTTAACGAGAGATTTTGCTCAAGTACTTGGAAAAGTAAACAAAGGTGAAGGAACTTTTGGGAAACTTGTGAATGATGATCAACTTTACTTTGAAACTGTGAATATTGTTCAATCAGCAGATACTGCATTAAATATTATGGTTGACAGATTAGAGAGAATGAGTGGATTTATTATTGGACTTGGATCTAGTGTAGAAGGAATTATTGGAAACGTAGACAGTGCAGCTATTGATTTAAGGAATTTAATAGCAAGTATCGAAAATGGTGAAGGCGCATTAGGTGCTTTAATATCTGACCAAAGTGTATACGATTCGATTAAGACTGTTGTAAATAATTTAACTGAAACTACCTATTCTGCAAAAATGGGTACAGAAGCCTTTGCTGAAAATATGGAAGCATTAAAACATAACTGGTTGTTTAAAAAGTATTTTGAGGAAAGAGGCTATTGGTCGAAAACTGATTATGAGGCAAAAATAAATTCTCAAATTGAATATATTGAAGAGAGCAAGAAAGAATTAGATATAAAAATTCAAAGATTACTTGAACTAGAGAATAAAATATCTGAAAAACAAGAGTAAATAATAAGACAACTTAATAATTATCCCCAGTATTTGTGTCCCGCAATTACTACCACTTTCATTCAGGAAATCACTATATTTCCTGATTGTAATTCACATTTTCATAACTGATAATTTTCATTGCCTTGCAGAAAAATTCAAAATATAAAATAATAGTTAAGGGTGCAAGAGAGCATAATCTCAAGAATATTGATCTTGAGATTCCAAAGAATAAATTAGTTGTTTTTACAGGTGTTAGTGGTAGTGGTAAATCCTCACTAGTGTTTGATACTATTTATGCGGAGGGTCAGAGACGGTTTGTTGAAAGCCTATCCTCATACGCCAGGCAGTTTCTTGAAAGAATGAACAAACCTGATGTTGATTTTATCTATGGAATTTCTCCAGCCGTAGCAATTGAACAAAAAAAAGGTGTACGTAATCCTAGGTCGACCGTTGGTACTTCAACAGAAATTTATGATTATCTGAGACTTCTGTTTGCTAGAATCGGAATAACATATTGTTTTGATTGTGGCGGTATTGTAAAAAAGGATACCGTTACAACCATTTCTAATTGGTTGGAAGAAAAAGAAGATGGAACAAAATTTTATTTAGGATTCCCAATTCATAAACATGCAGGGAGAAAAGTTGCTGAAGAAATTACACTTCTCAAAAAGAAAGGATTCCATAGAGTTTTTTATAAAAATAATTTGATAGATCTGGATACTTCAGAGAAATTACCTAGAAGTAAAGAAGGCCTTTATGTTATTATAGAAAGATTTAAAGTTAAGAAAGGGCGAGTGAGAGAATTACTTGCTGACTCACTAGAAATAACTTTTAAAGAGGGTGAAGAAAAACTAGTTATTATTGATCCTGAAACAAATACTGTTCATAAATTTAATAATTCCTATGAATGTTGTGGAATTAAGTACGACGAACCAGAACCAAGATTTTTCTCTTTTAATAATCCGTTTGGCGCTTGTCCAGTTTGTCAAGGATTTGGTAAAACAATTGGTTATGATATGGAGAGAGTTGTACCAAATGAAAATCTAACACTTTTAGAGGGTGCAATTGCTCCGTGGAGGACACAAAAATATAGTAAACATCTTAGAGATTTAATTCGTTTAGCCAAAGAACATAATATTTCTATTGATATTCCATACAAGAAACTCACGGAAGTTCAAAAGACTAAAATTTTGCGTGGGTTCGATAAATTTATAGGAATTGATAAGTTCTTCACGAAGCTTGAGCAAAAAACATATAAAATGCATATCAGAGTGTTGCTTAGTAGATACAGAGGTTATACAACTTGTGCAACTTGTAAAGGAGCTAGAATTAGAAGAGAAGCAATGCAAGTAAAAATAAACTTCAATTCAATTTTTGATTTAGTTAAACTTCCTATTAACAAACACTATGCTTTTTTTAAAGAATTATTATTAACTGATTATGAACATTCAATTGCAGATAGTATTCTTAAGGAAATTACTAAAAGATTAAAATTTTTGAATGATGTTGGATTAGGTTATTTAACACTAGATCGATTAAGTGCTACTCTTTCAGGTGGCGAAACACAAAGAATAAATCTTGCAACTTCTCTAGGATCAGCTCTTATAGGGACACTTTACGTTCTTGATGAACCAAGCATTGGACTTCACCCAAGAGATAATGGAAAGCTTATTAGTATATTAAAATCTTTAAGAGACATAGGGAATACCGTTTTAGTCGTTGAACATGATAGTGAAATGATGGAAGAAGCAGACTATATTTATGATATCGGTCCAAAAGCTGGAATTAACGGTGGAGAAATTATTGCGAAAGGTACTTATGATGAAATACTTAATAATTCTAAATCATTAACCGGGCAATATCTCTCTGGATATAAGAAAATACCCCTGCCAAATGAAAGACTAGTTAATGATTCTAAAACTATTAAGATAAAAGGTGCATCAGAAAATAATCTAAAAAATATAGATGTAGAAATTCCTTTAAGAAAATTTGTAGTAGTAACTGGTGTTAGTGGTTCTGGAAAATCAACTTTAATTCATGATGTCTTATTTGGTGGGATTGCTAAAATGTTAGGTAAACCAACCAAGAACATAGGTAAGTATGAATCAATCGAAGGAATATTAACTCTAGAAGAAGTTGAAGTAGTTGACCAATCACCAATTGGTAAATCTCCTCGATCGAACCCAATTAGTTATGTTAAGGGGTACGAAATAATAAGAGATATTTTTGCTTCCACTCCACAGGCAAGAATAAGAGGTTACAAACCAGGCTATTTCTCATTTAATGTTGATGGTGGAAGGTGCCAAACATGTCAAGGTGAGGGATTTGTAAAAGTAGAAATGCAGTTCCTTGCAGATCTTTATCTTGAGTGTGATGATTGCAAAGGTACCAGATTTAAAAAGGATTTACGTGAAGTAACATACCGTGGTAAAAATATTGTTGATGTTCTTAATTTTACAGTTACTGAATCAATCGATTATTTTAAAGGGCATGATAGATTACTAAATTATCTTAACGTACTCGAAGATGTTGGATTAGGTTATATTCACCTTGGGCAACCTTCTAATACTTTGTCCGGTGGAGAAGCACAAAGAATTAAATTGGCAAAACACCTTATTTCACAAAGGAAAAATAAAAACACACTTTTTATTTTTGATGAACCAACAACTGGTTTGCACTTTGATGACATTAACAAATTATTAAACTGTTTTAAAGTATTAGTGAAAAAAAATAATTCAGTAGTAATAATTGAGCACAATTTGGACGTTATTAAGTGCGCAGATTATGTGATTGATTTAGGTCCGGATGCCGGAGATAAGGGTGGCGAAATTGTTGCAGTTGGTACTCCAGAAGAAATTGTAATGAATGCAAAGTCAGTCACCGGAAAATATCTCAAACCCTATTTGAATTAATAAAAATTCAATTCTTCTTGTCCATTAGAATTACCGTAAGTAATTCTCAGTGTCTTAATTAGTTTGAAGCTTTCATCTATGGGTATAATATTCAAACCCATTTTAAGAGTTAATAATTGTTGTTTAATCAAATTTTCTTTACTTATTATATCTAATAAAGCGGATTGGTTATAGTACGAAGTTATTGATAGGAATGTCAGGTTCTCACTATGTTCATAAATAACAAGATTAGTATTTAACCCTGAAGCATTTTTTAATTCAGCCAGAAAAGGAACCTCAAGTTTTAGTAAATTAGATACAGATGAGTAATTCCACAATCTATCTAGCTTACAAATTTGATAATCATACATCAGTTTAGATGGATTCCCAAATTTTAATTTCACTTTATTTTTGGCTAGCGATAAAAATTTAATAGGTTTTGCCCCGTTCAACAAAACATAATTTCTAAATTCATTCGAAATATTATTGTTTTTATCATTCCATCCTACTAATATCTCATTATCTGAGAGTTGTCTATAGGAAGAAAAAATATCCTCATGTTCTCGAGATTTCTCATTTTCCTTCCATGGCATATTTGTAGGGAATGCTATATTGTTAAAATATTCATCAGACTTGGAAGAAATATTATCGTATCTAAAAAAAGAAACGCCTGCCGCACCAATTTCTCTTGAGAAATTTATCATTTTTTGTAATTCTGCTTTTACATCTTTTTTATAAGCAGCTAATCCGAGAATAATATTTCTATTATATGATTTTTGAACCCAATCGGTCGCCAAAATGTCAAACTTCGGATTTCTTTCAAAATTCCAATAAATTTGGGGGGTAAGATAATCTACTAGTTCTTCTTCTAACCATTTTTCAGTATCTTGAAAAACCGACGAATATCCTTCCCAACCATTAGCTCCATTAAGGCTCTTCCTAATTCCTATTGGGGTAGCTCCAACTTTAAGATATGGATTTATTGGTGCAGCCTTATCTTTAAATTTTCTTAGGATTGTTGATAGATTATTTCTTCTCCAATCACTAAGTGACACATTTAAGCCGTAAGTCTTAAAGTATTTATCATCTTCAAAAATTTTATCGGGATACCTAAAAAAATCTAAATGGATACCATCAACATCATAATTACTTGTTATCTCAAGCAGTATATCAACTAAGTAATCTTGCGCTCTAAAATAACCGGGATTCATCCAATACGATAATCTACCATTTTCACCCATAACTCTAACTGTCCAATCGGGATGAGCATTTCTGATATGTTGAGGATGTCTTAAAAATCTGTCATCCGATCCAGAGAAACATCTTAACATATTTACCCAGGCGTGCACCTCTAAATTAAATTCTTTTCCAAGTTCAAGAGCATATTGAAGCGGATCGTAATTTGGGGTTCCTCCCACTTCTCCGGTAAGATATGGAGAAAAAGGTTCAATATTAGAATTGTACATTACTGTACCATTACTTCTAACCTGGAAGTAGACCGTATTAAAATTTTTACTTTTCAAATTTTGGAATATACTACGAAGTGAACCTTTCTGACTCTCTGCATCGGTTGTATTTTGGGGCCAATCTAGTTTGAAATTTGTTGTTACCCAGACGGCTCTAGTCTCACGATTTTCCTTACCAATAGTAATAGTTGTTAAGAAAATGAGAATCAAAAAATAATTTTGCAAGTTTATTCGCATATCTTTAGAAGTGTGTAATTGTTTTTAATATTGACTCGGTAACAAATTTTTTGGGAGCAGGGACATCGGTTATTATTTCACCAACATTTTTAAGAAGGACAAATTTAATTTCATTTTCTCGGTTCTTTTTATCACGCTGCATAATTTCAAATAAAGTATTTATATCTATGTCTTTAAGTTTTAGTTTGTCACTAAACATCAAAAGAAAATCAAGATATTCGTTTAGGACTTTTTTTTCAATTAAACCTAAACTGTGAGATAGATAAAGAGCATTAGTTATTCCAACAATTACAGCTTGACCGTGTTTTAATTTATGTTTTTGTTGAACTTCATAAGCATGAGCAAAAGTATGACCCAAGTTTAATACTTTTCTAACACCAGATTCTTTTTCATCAGCTTCAACCACTCCACCTTTGAATTTAATTGACTCAGTAATTATTTTCTCAATAATTTTGGAATCATTGTTCATGATGCCATCAATGTTATTCTTAACGTAATTAAAGAATCTCTTGTTAGTTAAAAAACAATATTTAATTACTTCTCCAAGTCCGCTTAGCCTTTCCTCATTTGGTAATGTTTCAAAAAAGTTTATATCTATAAGAACTAATTCTGGTTGGTAAAATGAACCTATAACATTTTTTGTTTGACAAAAATTAATTCCCGTTTTTCCTCCGACTGAACTATCTACAGAAGCCAAAAGTGTTGTTGGCACTTGGATATATTTAATTCCACGCATATAAGTGGAGGCTGCAAATCCCGTAATATCTCCGATTATACCACCACCAATTGCTATAATTATAGAATCTCGTCCAAAATTATATTTAATTAATGTAGAAAGGATTTTTTGAAGTGTTTCAAAAGATTTGTTTTTTTCGGTCGCAGTAACAGTAATTGATTTTACTTTATTTGTTGAATTGTCAAAAGTTTCTTTAATCAGATCTGAATGATACTTTTTTACATTACTATCGACAACAAGTAAAATGCTTCCAACAATACCCTCTTTATTTAATAATGTTGGTAATTTGGAAAATATTTCCTTTCCCAAGTAAACATTATAATCTTTCTCTGGTATGTTAATTTTTATTTTCTGTAACAATAATTCTATTCACTATTTTTGCTAATTTATCAACTGTAATTCCTATAGGAGAATTATCAACGTCAAACACTAGATCTGCTTTTTTGTAATATTGCTCTCTTTCGTCTAACATCGATTTAATTTTTTCTATGAAATCTTCTTTTGTGTTTTCTGCTAAAACAAACTCTTTAAATAATGGCCGATCTGTTTTTTTCTTAATTCTCGTATAAATTATCTCTGGCTCAACCTTCAAATAAATTAACCTACCATTTTTGGTAATAAATTTAACATTATTGTCACTTGCAATTGTACCACCACCCAAAGAAATGATTACTTTTTTCTCTTGAGATAATTTAATTAGTTTTTTTGATTCGATATCTCTAAAATAGGGCTCGCCCATTGTTTCAAAGATTTCTGTAACTCTTTTGCTTTCATCAAGTTCAATTTCCTGATCGAGATCGTAAAAATCCCATCCAAGTACGTTAGCAAGAATTCTGCCTAAAGTACTTTTACCACTAGTCATAAATCCTGTCAAGTAAATTCTATCTAGCATTGTTCCATTCAAAAATTAAAGCATAATATAACTAATTGAAAATAAAAATTTATTACTCATAATAAAATAATACACGATTATATTTAATTGTTTTGAGTTGTTTTTTTGAATTATTTTCGTTTAAAAAGATTTGTATTCAATTCAGTAGAATTAACTACATATCATTACTTAAAGAATAGAAAAGTGAAAGGAAGCACCAATTCTAAATGTTATACCATCAACATTTAGTTTGGATGTAATATTCTCCTGGCTGACTGAATATGTGTCCCCATTGTAGACTACAGTTTCAGAATCATATTTATTTGTAATTCTAAAATCTGGATCTCTAAACCGTAATTCGCCATGAACAGAAAAATTATCAAAAATCATATAGTCCATGCCAACGCTGACTTGTATCCCATATCCAATTTCACTATCAACATCTTCAAAATTAATGTCACCAAATACTCTTGATCTAGTCCCGGTATATATTCCTAACCCGCCACCCATATAAAATTTAAAATCTTCTGTTGAAAAAGGCAGAAAATAATAAGCAGATAATTCGATAGGATACAACTCATAACCATCACGAACAATAAATTGTCTCGATGGAAGATTTCTACCCTTAGCACTTGCTTGCATATATTCAGCGCTTAATCCTAGAATTAATGATTCAGTCATTCTATATCTAAACTCAATAGAATAACTGTATATGTCTTCAAGTTCGAAATTATATCTTTGATCGAGTACATGCTGAGCATCTGGAGTAAGAAATATTTTCGCAGTTGTATTAAAACTAAAATTAGTTGAGATAGAAAAATCGTTCCCATTGTATTGCGCAAAAATAAGACTGCTGCAAAAAAATAAGACAGAAGAATATTTCAATAATATTTTCATAATAGTAATTGATAATAGATAAAAATTGAATTACTGAAAAGAGAAAAATTTAGTCTATATTTTTTTGAATGAGTGCGGCTAACTTAGGGCAAATTTACCAGGCACTTTTAAAGTGCCTGGTAAAAATTATTATTATCTGTAAAATAAATGTCTTGTATCTTCTATATCTGCTTCATCTTTTAATCCCGCAATCCAATCTGTAAAAACTCTATTCCTCTTTTGAGATAACAAATTATCTCTAAGTGAAGTTTTTTGGATAGAAAACATAGTAGAATCAATTTCAGATCTTTCCGTTACTTTTAATAAATAACTTCCACGGTTAGATTTAACTGGATTTGAAATAGTATTAACCTCAGCTTGAAGAGCTGCTTGAGCAAAAGCAAAATCTCTTCCAATACCAGGAATAGTACCGGACGCAGTAAAATTACTTGCAGTAGAAATTCTTGCTTTATCATATACTGATTTAGCAATATTTAAGTTACCACTTTTTTCAACTTTATCTTTAATTTCTTGTGCAATTGATTTTGCTCTTTCTGATTTTTTCTCTGATATAATTATTCTCTTAATATTATCTGAAACTTCTTCAAATGGTTTACTACCTTCTGAAATAATTTCTGATATTTTTACTACAACATATCCAGCTGGCATTTTTAATGCAGAACTTATATCATCTAAATCACCATCAAATGCAAATCTTAATAAAGCATTGCTTGCTCCAAGGCCTGGAATAACTTTAGATTCTTCATTAAATGGGGTAGTTTCAGTAATATTATACTCTAATAATTCTGCTTCTGATTCAAAAGAATTTTTCTCTGCAATATAAGAAAAGTCACTCGCATTATTATAGGCTTTATCCAAAGTTGTAGCTGAAGCCCTAATTTCATTAACAATTTTTTCAACAACATATTTTTTGTTGCTTCTTCCATTAACTTTAATAATGTGATAGCCAAATTGAGTTTTAATTGGTTTTTGTATTTTACCAATTCTACCAGAAAATGAAGCTTTTTCAAATTCTTTAACCATTTGTCCTTTTCCAAACCATCCTAAATCACCACCCTTGCTTGCACTTCCATCTTCCGATTTTTCCTTAGCTAGTGTTTCAAAATCAGCACCGTTCATCAATTCATTATATATTTCATCTATTTTTAATTTGCAAGCTTTTTCATCAGTTCCATGTTTAATTAATATATGTGAAGCTCTAGCTAAAGTTTCGTTACTATTAAAGGTTTTACCTAGTTTGTAAACTACATATCCTTCATTAGATAATTCGGGGCCAATAATATCGCCAACATTACTTTGCGAAATTGATTCTCCTGCGCTATTTGAAAGTAAGCTTAAAGTTGTTGTATCAAGAGAATATGGCTTATCGGAGTAAATCTCAACATATGTTTTAAATGAAGATGTATCTCCTTTAAGTTTTTCAACTATTGCAGAAAGATTTCTCTTAATAGAAAGAGAGTCATCTAATGTAGCATTATTACTGAACAACACATATTTAAGTTTCCTTTGTGCGTCAACTTTAAAATCATCTAAATGACTTTCATAATAATCCATTAGATCATCTTCAGTGTAGTTTACAGAACTATCAGGCATTGTATTTGCATCAACGAGCACATAATCAGCAGAAATTTTAACATTTTGTTCAATAAATTTTCTTCTAATATCCTCATCGCTGACAATAACTGCAGCATTTAAGTAACTAGATAACTTTTGTTGAGTTAATTGCTGTCTAACCAGCTCCTCTGTTTGAAGCATTGCTTCTTTATTATTTGGATCAAAAAGAGCTTGGTCGTAGGCTTGTCTATTAAAATTACCAGTAGAATCAATAAAATACTGTGTAATAATTTGAGGTGGATTTGGGCCTTGTATTGAGCTAATGATCTCTGCATCAGTCACAATGATTCCCAGCTCTTTAATTTTTTCAGCAACAAGTCTTTGCGAAACCAAATTATCCCAAACTTGATCTCTAAATAAATCCATTTGACTTTCAGGGATCTCTTGTCCAGACTGTGCCACTTGATTTGATCTGTATTGTTCAACTAAATTTGAAAATTCTTGATAAGTTATATCTTGTCCATTTATTGAGCCCACATTATTGCTTCTATTTCCAACTATGTCAGCGAGTTTTGAATCAGATAGAACCATAAAAAGTACAAAAAGCCCACCGACAGCAATAATAAACCATGGAGCTAAACTTCGCATACGAGCCATCATTCCCATATTATACTACTCCTTTATTTCTCATTTGTTAAAATTATCTAATTAATAAAGTTAGAAACACAGTATTTGAAAAGCAATATTTTAATTTATTCTTGTTTTGGCAGAAATTTATAGTCATTAATGACATTATCAAAATAAAATAATTATGATTTAATAATTTGCAAGTATATTTAGCCTTGTGTAATTTTAGAGTTGAATATCACTGTCTATCATAAACAATTTTAGAGGGTACAAATGCCTTCATTTTTTAATTCTTGGCTGCCATTTTTATACTTATACGGAGTTGGTGGATTTTTCTTCCTCATGGGTATGATCATTATTAGAAAAAGTGGGGCAATAAATTTGAGCATAAAGCGCCACCGCTTTTGGTATAGAGTATTGATTTTTGGTTTTTTCTATTTTGTTGTATTACATGCATTTTTTAATATTTTAGCACTTTATTGGTAAACCTATGGAAACTACAACTCAGAATATTCATCAAACATTTCATAATATCGGATCATCAACCGACTGGATAGTGATGGTTATATATTTCATAGTAATAATGCTTTTTGGAAGTTACTTTGGAAGATATAATAGAAGTACAAAGGATTTTTTCTTTGGCGGTAGGAGATTCGCATGGTGGTTGATAGCGTTTTCAATTGTTGCAACCGGAGTTGGTAGTCATAGTTTTGTTAAATATTCTGCCAAAGGTTTTGAGCATGGATTTTCTTCCACAATGACTTACATTAATGATTGGTTCTTTTTGCCATTCTTCTTGTTTGGCTGGTTGCCTATTATAGTCTATACAAAAATTCGATCTATCCCAGAATATTTTGAAAAAAGGTTTAGTCCTTCTGCCAGATTTTTAGCTACAATTCTTTTATTATTTTATATGATTGGCTATATCGGGATTGGTTTTTTGACTTTGGGAAAAGCTGTCTTACCTTTATTACCAGAAAGTTTCTCTTTATTAGGTACTCAATTCGAAATTACCTTAATGGGAGCGATAATAGTTATTGCCATTATAACAGGGATATATATTACTTTTGGTGGGCAAACTGCAGTAATATTTACTGATTTACTCCAAGGATTTATTCTTCTTTTTGCTGGCTTTTTACTATTCTTTTTAGGGATCTATTACATTGGTGGTTTTGATGTTTTTTGGAATATTCTGCCTCAAGAATGGAAAATGCCTTTAGCTAAATTCAATGAACCATCCAGTTTCAATTTTGTCGGAATTTTTTGGCAGGATGGTGTTGCTGGCTCAATTGGATTTCTCTTTATGAATATGGGATTAATAATGAGATTCATGGCCACTAAAAGCGTAGATGAGGGAAGAAAAGCGGCTACTTTTAATATTTTATTCATGCTGCCTCTTTCGGCGATAGTTGTTGGAAATGCTGGTTGGATTGGCAAGGCATTATCAATTACAAGTCCTGATCTTGTACCGGCAAATACATCTCCAGATCAGATATTTGTTGTTGTGGCCAATATTGTTGCAATACCTGGTGTGTTTGGATTTATTATGGCTGCTCTAACGGCAGCATTGATGTCAACTGTTGACACGTTAATTAATGCAACAGCAGCCATATATATTAACGATGTTTATAGACCCACAAAGAAATTTTTTAAGAGTAAAATTACAACGCGAAAAATTACCGATAAAAATGAACTCATTGCTGCAAGATACTCATCAGTTGTAATAACCGTACTTGGTGTTCTATCTGTATTGGCATTTAAAAATTTTCCAACAGTATATGAAGCTCATGGATATTTTCACTCAACTTTAACACCGCCACTTGTCGTTGCTATATTTCTTGGGCTATTCTGGAGGAAATTTACTCCAGCTGCCGTAATAGCTACATTCGTTAGTGGAGTAGCGTTGATGATATTGGGATTACACGATCCAAATGTCATTACTCCATTTAATCATGGAATAGAGATGAATGTTGATCATCCATATTCATACATTCGTGCGTTATATAATATGTTAGTCTGTGTTGTTGTAGCAATTTTAGTAACTGTAACAACCAGCAAGCAAAATCAAATAGTAAAATCTCTTAAATCGAATCCCAACGGTAAAGTTACTATATACTCACTGTTTGCAGTTTCAATTTTTATTTTTATTGTTGTGCTATTTAATTTGGCTCCTTTAGCCATTGAATTATTTGGAATAGTTATCATGATGTTCAGTTCAGCGATTGTGTCAACCTATCTTATTGATTATGACCCAATACGGCAAACAACTGGATTAACAGTTTGGTCAGTTGCTAAAGCAAAAGAGTTATTTAAAGGCAGTAAAGTCAACGATATCGATGGTGAAATTGTCACAGTGAAATGGAAGTTGAAAGATGGTGAGGATGACATTGTAAATTTTTCCAATAAAGAGATGGCATTAATGAAAGCAAATATAGGCGATTTAGTTTATGTATGCGACTCAAGAAAATATCTCGGAGGATTAAAATCAATTCATTCTGTTTATGGTGAGCCGCATGATGAAGATGGAGTTGTTTATCTCAATAATGAAGCATTACTGAATGGTGTTTTTATAACAGAAAGATTGTTGACTGCTGAAAAAGAAATGTAGTAGAATATTAATTATCTAATTCAATGTAGTATAAAATTGAGTCTCTGGATTAAATTTTAGTATGTGGTGCCTCTATTATTTCCCAGCCTGTCAGTTGTTTAAAAAATCAACTTCTTTTAAAATAATTGTTGAATTATTAAAATTATTCTTTTTATTACGATTGTAATTAATTCTGAATAATAAAGTAGGATAATGAGATGGGTCAACAACAGCTTTTACTTATAGTACTTGTTATGATTATGGTGGGGGCATCAATTCTAGTTGGGTTGCAAATTTATGATGCCAATTACAGAGAAGCATCAATAGACACAATTAAAAAAGATTTGCTTTATTTATCAACATTAGCAATTTCCTACTATAGAACTCCGGTTGAATATGGAGGTGGTGGTCAAAGTTTTTCAAATGGTGGTACCAACAACTGGTCGGTTCCAAATGAGTTAGATTCTTTAGATAATAGAACTTATGCGGTGAATACTATTTCAGATAATGCTGTTGAATTAGTGGGAAAATCGAGTGAGATAGCAACTGGAGAGAATGGGACTGAAGGTGTACAAGTTTATATAGCATTAGATAAAAATGGAGTTACTGAAATAAGGGTGGAAAACTGATTTAAAAACTAAATTATATTCTTTTAATAATTATGTCGCTAGGCTTAATTGTCCTACATAATTTCTTTTTAAGCACTTCTATAAAAAAAGCCTTAATTTTGCCTTTAGCAATTTCAAATCATTGGTTTAAATGGATTCAAAAAAATACAATAACATTAAGTTAGGTATTGGTGTAACCAAAACAGTTGTCACATTTATCTTAATACTATCCTTTGTCACTTTTGGTTATAGTGAAAACTTAGTTGAATATATCAACAAGTTTACTATTAACCCCTATCTTGCTTTACTTGCTTTTGTAGTTATAACAGGTATTGCAATGTCCCTGGTTTTCTTTCCTGTTAATTTTTACACAGATTTTTTGCTGGAACACAAATTCAAATTATCCAATCAAACATTTATAGCTTGGGTTTGGGAAAATATTAAAGCAACATTAGTTGGTGGTGTAATAGGATTACCACTCCTATTAGTATTTTATTTTGTTTTAGAAACTTACGGAAGTTTATGGTGGCTTCCATTTGCTATACTGATGTTTATAGTTAGTGTTGTTCTTTCTAAGATCGTACCAATAGTGATTCTTCCATTGTTCTACAAAATATCTCCAATTGAAGATGAGGATTTGAAAGAGAGAATATTAAGGCTTTCTGAAAATGTAAATCTAAAGGTTGAGAATATTTTTCAGTTTAATATGAGCAAAAATACTAAGAAGGCTAATGCTGCATTTACAGGATTAGGAAAAACAAAAAAAATATTGTTGGGCGATACTCTTACAAATGAGTTTACTAATGATGAAATTGAAACCGTTATTGCTCATGAACTGGGTCACTACAAGCACAAACATATTATTATAAATTTAATTGTGAGTACAATTACTAGTTTTTTTACTTTGTATTTGCTATCTGTATTATACAATGTTTCATTAGAGTGGTTTGGTTTTAAAAACATAATTGAAATTGCGGCATTACCAATTCTTAGTCTTTGGGGTATGATTATTGGCTTGGTTCAGGCACCTTTAACAAATATTCTTTCTAGAAAACATGAATACCAAGCAGATGAATATGCAGTGAAATCTACAAATAAAAAAGAAGTATTTATCGGTACTTTAAGTAAATTAACCGAACAAAATTTAGGGGATAAAGATCCACATCCTTTTGTTGAATGGTTCTTTTATAGCCATCCTTCAGTAAAAAATCGTGTTGCACATATAAATAAGTTATCTTCAAACTAGGATCAAAATATGTCTGTTTCAATAAATGATGTTAAGAAAATAGCTGGACTTGCTAGATTAGAATTCTCTGATTCAGAAATAGAAAATTATACAACTGAGATGAATAAGATTTTAGGCTATGTAGAAAAGTTAAATGAACTTGATACTGAAAACGTAGAGCCACTATCACATCCAATTGAAAATAATAATGTATTTAGAGAAGATGTTGTGAAAAGGTCTACTGAACATAATAGAGCTTTGAAAAATGCTCCCGATAAAACTTCTGAGCATTTTAAAGTACCCAAAGTAATTAATCAAAATAAATAAGATTTTATTCTGATGATAGTTGGAATAATTCCCGCTCGTTTTGCTTCAACACGTTTACATGGTAAACCGTTGGTTGATATTGGTGGTAAACCAATGCTTCAGCATACATATGAAAGTGTAAAAAAATCAAAACTTTTATCTGATGTTGTTATTGCTGTCGATGATGAAAGGGTTTATGATGTAGCCAAAAAATTTGGTGCTCAAGTTGAAATGACACCGAAAGATCTTGAAACTGGTTCAGATAGAATTGCATATGTAGCAAAGAAATTATCAACCGCAGAGATTATTGTGAATATACAAGGTGACGAACCATTTATTCCCGGAAAGATGATTGATGAAGCAATAGAGCCATTACTATTCGACAAGAGAGTTTCCATATCTACATTAGCTAAAAGAATTACATCTGTCGATGAATTAAATTCCCCATCAATTCCAAAAGTTGTTTTCGACTACAATAGCAATGCCCTATATTTTTCAAGATCGCCTATTCCTTATGTTCGTGATACTATTGCAGATTGCCAAAAACTTAGAGTTGCAGATATTTATAAACACATTGGATTATACGTTTATCGTAAGGCCAATTTACTTGAATTTACTTCTTTAAAACCAACTGATTTAGAAAAATTTGAAAAGCTTGAACAATTACGAATGCTTGAGAATGATATGAAAATTAAAATTGTTGTTACTGAGAATGAAAGTTTATCAGTTGACACAATGGATGATCTAGAAATTGCGCGTATATACTATGCGGAGCTTATGGGAAATAAGAATTAATGAAAACACCTTCAAAGCTAAATTTAGCTAACATTCCAACGCCTATCCAAAAAATTCAATTTAGAGGTAGTAAATTTCTAATTAAAAGAGATGATTTTACAGGAGTTGAACTATCAGGTAACAAGGTTAGAAAATTAGAGTATTTACTCTTTGATGCGAAAAAGAAAAAATGTGATTATATATTTACTTCTGGTGGAGATCAATCGAATCATGCCAGAGCTACTTGCATAGCAGCAACTTCTATGGGTTTTAAATCAAGACTCTTTTTATGGGGAAATGAAAATCAGAAACCAGATGGAAATTTATTTTTAGATAAGCTTTCAGGGGCGGAAATTGTTTATTTATCCAAAAAAGAATATTTTAATGTAAATCAGATAATGCATGATCAAAGTAAGAATTTTGAGAATAAGAAGACTTGCACATACATAATCCCTTCAGGAGGTTCGTCAACTCTAGGTATTTGGGGATATATAAATTTTGTAAAAGAGTTAAGTGAACAAATCAATATCAAAAAAGTAAAAGGAATTGTTTTAGCAAATGGTTCAAGTGGAACAGCAGCGGGGATTCTGGTTGGTTGTGCGTTGCTTGGCGTTAACCTTAAGGTTTTCCCTGTTAATGTACTATTAACAAAAGATGAAGTTAATACTGAAATTGAGAATTTAGTGACAGGATGTATCAATGATTTTAGACTAAATATAAGAGTTAATTTTAATAATTTGGAAATCCTTGATGGTTACTCTGAAGAAGGATATAAAAAAATCACACCAGCTAAGATTGAATTAATAAATCAATTTTTTAAAGAAACTGGAATATTACTTGACCCAACCTATACTGGGAAAGCATTTACCGCATATTATGAAAAATTTATTGAATCAAAAAAGAGTAGTAGAGTCCTTTTTCTTCACACTGGGGGAATATTTGGAGCTTTTGCAAAAAGGAAAAATTATTTAGATTAGAATTCCCATTAACTAAATAAATGTTTGAGAACTGCAATGGAAAGAAAAATTCGAGTATTGATTGCCAAATCCGGATTAGACGGGCACGATAGAGGCGCTAAGGTAATCGCCGCCGCTTTACGGGATGCGGGTATGGAAGTAATTTATATTGGTCTGAGACAAACACCACAAATGATAGTTAGTGCAGCAATTCAAGAAGATGTTGACGCCATTGGTATTAGTATTCTCTCAGGGGCACATATGACAGTTCTCCCCAACATTCTTGATGAAATGAAAAAAAATGAAATTGAAGATGTTCTTTTGTTCGGAGGCGGTATTATTCCAAAAGAAGATTTAGTGAAATTAAAAGATTTGGGTGTAGGCGAACTTTTTACTCCGGGAGCTTCGACAAATGAAGTAGTTTCATTTCTTGAAAAGTGGGTAAAAGATTATCCAAGAGAATTTGTCTAGAATCTAATAACAAGGTTGTTCGCTCTATTCCTATTTTATAATCCACTCATTTTTGGTTATCTTTATAAGTTAACAAAGCTAAACTATAAGACATTGAACACACCTTCTAAAAGAATTATTTACGTAGATATTATGCGCGCCTTCGCTGTAATAATGATGATTCAAGGGCATACAATTGATACGTTTCTTGCTGATGAATATCGGACTATGGACTCAATAGGGTATTCAATCTGGCATACTATGCGTGGATTTACCGCTCCAATATTTATGTTTACAGCAGGCTTAATATTTACATACCTGCTAAAATCAGATCATTATGATTTTCTAAAAAATCCCAGAATAAAAAAAGGTCTAAAAAGAGGACTATTGCTTATTGGAATAGGATATCTTCTCAGGTATCCGACATATAAAATTTTTGATTTCTCTAATGTTGGTCAATCTCAATGGAATATATTTTTTGCAGTTGATGCTCTTCATTTAATTGGCTTTGGAATTCTAGTAATTATATTCTCAGTATTCTTAGCAAAACGGGCTCACATTAATCTGAACTTAATTATTTATTCAATTGTATTATTTCTACTATTATTTAGTCCTATGGTTAATAAAATTGAATGGAATAATTTTTTACCGCAATATTTATCTTCGTATTTAACAAATAGTTATGGCTCACTTTTCCCTCTGTTTCCTTGGCTTGTTTATGTTTTGGTCGGCGCTTTGTTAGGCAATTATTTATATAGGAATGATGGGATATTTTTTAAGAAAAGATTTTCTTTTACTTTAACTGTTCTTGGAAGTTCTTTTATTTTAGGCGCTTTAGCTTTTTTTTCGCTTGAATATACGTTTGAAGGAGAAATGAGTCATTGGTTTTATGCTAATGGAATAATCTTTCTTCGAGTTGGTTATGTTATTTTAATAAATGGAATTATTGCATTTATTGTCAGAAAGTTTAATTCCATGTCTAGTTTAATTAAAGAAACTGGTAAAAAAACATTATTACTGTATGTTTTACATGTTGTTATTTTGTATGGATGCGCTTTTTTTCCAGGTTTTTATAGTTACTATGCTAAGAGTTTTACTCCAATTGAGACAACAATTTCAGTATTGCTAATGGTTGGAGTTATGTTATCTGTAGTTCTTTTGAGTGAAAAAGTAAAAACTCTTAGAAAACAAAAAATTGCTTTAAATAGAGTATAGAAATTAATGAGAGAATCAGAGAATACAAATCCTATTGTAAATATTGAAGAAAAGAACTTTGAACTATCAATTAGACCCAAGGTGTTTTCGGATTTTACTGGACAGCAGAAAATTACCGATAATCTAAAAGTATTTATTGGTGCTGCTAAAAAGCGAGAGGAAAGTTTAGATCATGTTTTGTTGACTGGACCTCCAGGATTGGGGAAGACTACATTGGCAAATATTGTTGCTAACGAGATGGGAGTTAAGTTAAAAACAACATCTGGACCAGTACTTGAGAAGCCAGGCGATTTGGCGGGTTTGTTAACAAACCTTGAAGAAAATTCTGTTCTTTTTATCGATGAAATTCACAGACTCGGTGCTGTTGTTGAAGAATATCTTTATTCTGCAATGGAAGATTATAAAATTGATATTATGATTGACAGCGGTCCAAGTGCAAGAACTGTGCAGATTAAACTTCCCCAATACACTTTGGTTGGTGCTACAACTAGAGCGGGGTTGCTAACAGCTCCCCTAAGAGATCGTTTTGGTATTAAGTTAAGATTAGATTATTATGACAGTACATTACTTAGTAAAATTATTAAAAGATCCGCTCAAATACTAGATGTTTCAATTGATGATGATGCGGCCGATGAAATTGCTAAAAGATCAAGAGGAACACCTAGAATTGCTAACCGTTTACTGAGGAGAACAAGAGATTTCGCCGATTTTGATGGATTAGATATTATTAATTTATCTATTGCCAAAAAAGCATTAATTGCTCTTGAAGTTGATGATTATGGATTGGACGAAATGGATAAAGCTATTATTTTAACAATTATAGAAAAATTCAAAGGCGGACCTGTTGGATTGAATACACTTGCAGTTTCTGTGAATGAAGATCCAGGTACACTCGAAGAAGTTTATGAACCGTTTTTAATTCAGCAAGGGTTTATTCAAAGAACTCCTCGCGGAAGAGAAGCAACTGATTTAGCATATGTCAGGTTTGGTAAATCAAAAAAAAATATTGAGCAACAAAGCAATTTGTTCGAACGGGAATAAATAATGATTACTATTGATAAAATAACATTTGGGAGTAATAATCCTTTTGTATTAATTGCGGGTCCCTGTGTAATTGAAAATAGAGAAATGATTTTTTCAACTGCTGATAGAATTTTGGAGATTACAACAAAATTAGGTATCCCATTTATTTTTAAATCAAGCTATAAAAAAGCAAACCGGACGAGTTTAAATTCTTTTACTGGATTAGATTTCCCTGAAGCATCAAAAATATTAGAGGATATTAAGGATAAGTTTAGTGTCCCAATATTAACCGATGTGCATACTGAAAGTGATATAGAATTGGTCTCTCCGATAGTTGACATATTACAAATTCCGGCTTTTTTATGTAGACAAACAGACTTACTTTTAGCCGCAGGTAAAAGCGGAAAAATTGTAAATGTGAAAAAAGGACAATTCCTTGCACCCGAAGATATGAAACATGCAGCTGAGAAAATTGAAAGTGTTGGGAATAAAAAAATTCTATTAACAGAGCGGGGGACATCATTTGGTTATCACAATCTTGTAGTTGATATGCGCTCCCTTGTAACAATGCGAGAATTGGGATATCCAGTTGTTATGGATGCGACTCATTCAGTTCAAATGCCAAGTAATTCAAATATAACTGGTGGACAGCCAAAATTTATTGAGCCACTCTGTAAGGCAGCTGCAGCTGTTGGAATTGACTCTCTCTTTTTAGAAGTACATCCCAATCCCCCCAAGGCGTTGAGTGATGCTGGTAGTCAATTACATATTGATGCATTGGAAGATCTATTAATCAAAGTTCAAAAAATTGATAAGGTTGTTAAGGATTATTAAATGACGGATAAGAATATTCTTGATAAAGGTAGAAGAGTAATTGAAATTGAACTAGCAGCAGTTCAAGAATTAATTGATAGAATTGATGAATCCTTTGTAGAGGCCGCCAGATTAATAAGCAATTCATTAGGGCGAGTGGTTTTTACTGGAATGGGAAAATCAGGATTAATCTCCAGAAAAATTGTTGCTACACTTAACTCTACCGGAACAGCGGCGTTTTATATGCATCCGACAGATGCTTTGCATGGTGATTTAGGAATGGTACGTAAGGGTGATATTGCAATTATCATTTCAAAAAGTGGTGCGACTGAAGAATTGACAAATCTTATTTCAATGTTTAAAAGAATAGAAATTAAAATTATTGGTATTCTCGGCGATCCCAATTCTGGATTAGCGAAAGATTGTGATATCGTTCTAGATGCAAGTGTTAAAGAAGAAGCTTGTCCTCATGATTTGGCTCCTACTTCTTCAACAACAGCTGCTCTTGTACTTGGCGACGCTCTTGCTGTGGCAATTTTAGAAATGAGAGGTTTTACTGCAGAAGATTTTGCAATGCTTCATCCAGCTGGTTCTTTAGGTAAGAGACTATCCCTAAAAATTTCGGAGATCATGTATAAGGAAGATGATCTTCCAATTGTAGCGCAAAATGTTTCTATAAAAGACACAATTTTGCAAATGACTGCAAAACGGCTTGGTGCCGCTTGCATTGTTGATAATTCAAACAAACTTGTCGGAATTGTGACTGATGGTGATTTACGTCGTCAATTGGAGAAATCATTGGATCTTCGAGATCTAAATGCGATTGATATAATGACACCAAACCCCAAAACAATAAATCCTGATTTACTTGCTTCTTTTGCACTTCAGAAAATGGAAAATTACAATATTACATCACTTGTTGCAATTAATGAGTTATCGGAACCAGTCGGATTGGTCCACTTGCATGATCTTGTTAAGCTTGGGTTGCAAAGGAGATGAAGATTCATTTCAGAATTATATATGTTTTAATTCTTTTAATTTTAGCCAGCTGTATGGAAGAAAAATTAAAACCTAAAATTGATGCTTCTATAACGAGCGAAGAGTTACCTGATCAAGAAAGTAATAAAGCAATAATTACATTTACTGAAGAAGGTAAGTTACTAGCAATTTTGCATGCAGATAATATTAAGGTTTTGGGAGACAAGAAAGAAAAATTAATTGATAATATGAAAATTGATTTTTTTGATGAAGAAGAGGCGAATACTTCTACACTTACTTCTTTAAGGGGGAAAATTGATGATAACACTCAGGATATGTATGCGATTGATAGTGTGATTGCAATTAGTGATAGCGGAGTTACACTAACAACAGATGAATTGATTTGGAAGAATAAAACAAAAAAAATTGTAACTGATAAATTTGTTCGTATAGTAAGTGAAGATGAAATAATTGAGGGTTATGGTTTTGAGTCGGATCAAAATCTTCAAAATTACACCATTTTTGATATTACCTATATTACCTCAGTGGAAGAAAAAAATGAATAGGGTTTACCAAATACTTCTACTATTGTTTTTAACATTCTCGACTTTATTTGGACAGCAAAATTTAAATAAATTAAAAATTGTTGGAGATAGTCTTAAAGGCAAAGTTGTTGATGGTCTAAATGTTAGAGAGGTAATTGGGAATGTTATAATCACTCAAGATGATATCACAATTACCTGTAATAAAGCTATTCAGTATATGTCTTCAAACAATGCTGAGTTAATTGGAAATGTAATTATTATTCAAGACAGTGTTATTATAAAAACTGAACGGGGTAGATATTTCGGTAATATAAAAATAGCCTATAGTGATTCGGCTGTATATTTGAACAATGAGGAGATGGATTTTGTAGCTGATAAAGGTAACTACAATCTTAATACCAAAGTGGCAAATTTTTTTGGTAATGTTAGCTTCAAAGATTCAGTTACATCACTCACATCAAACAAACTGGTTTACAAGAAAGCAATTGAAGAACTTGTTGCAGTTGGAAGCGTCATTGTATCAGATACTACTTCTATTGTTAAAGCTGACAGCTTAATTCACAATAGGGACACACAATTCTCTGAAGGATTTGAAAATGTTGTAATTGAAAACACAGAGAATCAACTAACTATTTTTGGTGATCATTTATTAGATAATAAAAAAGATAAACTATCAAAAATATCAGGAGATCCATTTCTCACCCAAATTGAAAAATTAAGTGATGGGAGCTTTGATACCTTATTTATCAAGTCGAAAATTTTAGAAGCCAGGAACGATTCTAGTTCAAGTCTTTATGCAATTGATTCTGTAAGAATTATCAGAGGCGGTTTTTTATCTAACAATGATTATACAATTTATGATAGACGGAATGAAAAAATAACTATCTTTAAGCAAGAAGATAAGGAGACACCAATACTCTGGTATGACAATAACCAAGTGGTGGGGGATTCAATTTATATTGTTTTAGATAGTAGTAAAATAAAAAATGTTAATATAATAAATAATGCAATTTTAATTTCGGAAGACTCAACCTACGAATTTAGATATAGTCAAATGTCTGGAGATAGTATTTTTCTGAGTTTTGTTAGAGGTAAACTTTCTCAAACTAATGTTAAAAATAATGTACTTAGTATATATTATATGTATGAAGAAAAAGAACCAAACGGGTTATTAAAATCAAGTGCAAATGAAATTACTATTGATTTTGAAAATAGTAAGGTAACGGATGTTAAAATGTATGGAAGCCCTATAAGTGAATATCATCCGGAAAATCTTGTAAAAAATAATGAGAAAAGTTTTACTCTGCCATCTTTCTTTATATATGGAAATAAACCAAGTAAATCTGAGTTTAAATCAAAATTTTTAAAATACAATCTCAAGTAAACTATGTCAGAGAAATCAACACTTAGAAGTAATAATCTTGTAAAAGTTTATAAAAAACGAACAGTTGTTAACAAAGTCTCGGTAAATGTTACACAGGGTGAAGTTGTTGGGCTACTTGGCCCAAATGGTGCGGGAAAAACAACAACATTTTATATGATTGTTGGAATGATAAAACCAAATGATGGCCAAGTTTTTTTAAACGAAACAAATATTACTGAGCTGCCAATGTATAAAAGGGCAAAAATGGGAATTGGATATTTGCCTCAGGAAGCTTCCGTATTTAGAAGATTAAGTGTTGAAGATAATATTATGGCAGTGTTAGAAATGCTTGATTTATCAAAAACTGAGAGAAAAGAAAAACAGGAAAGATTACTGGAAGAACTAACAATATCTCATATAAGAAAAAGTAAGGGATTTCAACTAAGTGGTGGCGAGAGAAGAAGAACCGAGATTGCTCGAGCATTGGCCACCGATCCGGATTTCATATTATTAGATGAACCTTTCGCTGGTGTGGATCCAATTGCCGTTGAAGATATAATGAGCATTGTCGCAAATCTTAAGAATAAAGGTATTGGTATTCTTATTACTGATCATAATGTTCACGAAACACTTAGTATTGTAGATAGAGGATATATTCTTATTGAAGGTAAAATATTTAAAGATGGAAAAGCAGAAGTATTAGCCGAAGATGAGGAAGTTAGAAAGCTTTATCTTGGCGAAAAATTTAAGTTAGAAAGATATGAATAGTAGACTAATTTGCAACTATTCTTGCTACCCAAAATTATTATTATGATACATTATGTCGTGTTTAATTAATCAAAAGATTATTACTAGATGTTATTAAAACTGCTTATTTAAGCTTAAAAAGGCAAATTTATTCCGACATACTGATCTTTTTTGAAAGATGGTAGTCATTTATTTTGCCAAAGAATAAAATTTGATATAAAAAATAAATAGCTTATTTTTGTGTCATACATCACATTTGTTGTGATTAAAAAAGTATTACACCTAATTTTTTCCAAGTTTTTAAACTAAATATTGAAAGGAGTAATAAATATGAATTAATTAAAATAACTTAACTTCTATTGTGAATTTATGCTCAAAATAACGTATTTTTTAATTTTAGCCTTTAATTTGTCAATATTTGCCCAGACAAATTACTTAATGAACCTAACCAATCCCAACCAAATCGATAGTAAATCTCTTGAATTTGATGTCGTAATTAAAAGTGTTGATACTAATTTTACACTTACTTCATATCAATGTTCATTTTCCTTCGATCTAAACATAGTGCAGGATGATTCAATTTCTCTGGAATACATCGAAAATTCGTCTGGATTGGCAAATTCTCCGATAAATATTATTGGATACCTCCAAAATGATGGAATAGATGAACTAATTTTTACGTCTGGTATTGGCAATGACGTAATTACTACGCAAGAAATATTGGTAGGTAAATTTAAAGTTACCGGTACAATGGATTTAGTACTTGAAAAACTAAATTTAGTATGGAATTTTGCTGGTAGTGTGAATACAATTTTAACTGGTGACAGTTTTGCTGATATTACAGTTCCTTCTAATCATAAAAACTTTGATTATAGCATCACTGACATAGAGAAAACAGACCTTATTCCTCATCCTTTCGAATTAAGTCAAAATTATCCAAATCCTTTTAATCCTTCTACAAAAATTAATTTTACTTTACCTGAAAAGGGAATTGTTGAGTTAACAATCTATAATATTATTGGGGAAAAAGTTATAGATGTTGTAAAAGGAACATTAAATAAAGGTGTGCATACTGTTGATTTTAATGGAAGTAATCTTGCTAGTGGGACATATATATATAGACTGAATGTAGAAGGGAAATATGTTGCAACTAAAAAAATGATTTTGTTGAAATAGTGATTCTTTTGTCTAAATTGCCAAAGAACCTAAAATATTATTTCTAATATTAATCTCTTCATATTATTTAATCTTTTAAAACATAATATCAAAATTTGACTTTTATTTTATAATTACTGAACTTAACTAAGTTATTTCAATGGAATATTTAGTGGATGGAGATATTTATTATGAAAAAAAAGAAAATAATTTTTACAGCTATGCTTTTCTTATCCATTGCTTATTTCAATGGAATAGCGCAAATCGAAAAACCTCAATATCAAATTAGGACGGAGAGAGCTGATACTCTTTTGGGAAACATCATAATTGAATTATTTCCTGGAATTGCACCACTACATGCTGCATATTTTGACAGTCTAGTAAATATAGGTTTTTATGATTCAACTGCAATTCATAGGGTAGCCCCGGATTTTGTAATTCAGGGAGGTGATCCAAATTCAATTAATGGACCGGAAAATACTTGGGGTGAGGGTGACTCAAGTCAGGTAAACATTCCAGCTGAATTTTCGGGTGTATCTCATCAATGGGGCATAATTGGTGCTGCACGCGATACTGATATTAATAGTGCTAATTCTCAATATTACATTAATCTTGGAGCTAATAATTTTCTAGATTGGAATTATACTGCTTATGGTCAGGTCCTTGAAGGAATGGATTTAGTTGAATTTATTTCAACAGTTCCAAGTAATGAGGAAACTGAGCGCCCAGATGAAAAAATAGAAGTATTTGTTACAAAAATTGGATCAACTAATCAAATTCCTCAGATACCGATATTAAAATTACCCAATGATACCCCAGGAATTCTAAGTTCCGATTCACTGAAATGGGAAAATGTTGATGGGGCTGTTATGTATAATTTGCAGATATCTAAAACCCAGACCTTTGATTCGATATATACTGAAGAGCAAGTTGGATTTAATTTTTATAAAATTAAAGAGCTTGAATTAGGAAATCTTGATTACTACTGGAAAGTAAGTGCACATAATGGTGGAAATGAAAGTGAATTTTCTGAGGTTCGGCATTTTATTTCTTCAATTGAAGCTCCAATTCTTGTATCCCCGGAAGCAAATGATGATAGTATTTCTCTTGTACAGGAATTCAGATGGTTACCAGTTGAAGGAGCTACTAAATATAGATTGCAAATTTCGGACGGACCATTATTTACAGATAGATATATAGTTTACGATATAGATACAATTACAAATACATTTTATACCTCGCCTCCCTTAGAACCTAATGAAAGTTATTACTGGCAGGTTTACAGTATGACAGATCAATACCTAGGACCGAAGTCGGAATTTAGGAGATTTGTAACTCCAGCGCTTACTAGTTTATCAAATATTGAATTACCGGATAAATTTAGTTTGGAACAAAATTTTCCAAACCCATTTAATCCCAACACTACAATTAAATATTCAATTGCTAAACAAAGTGATGTGGTTATCACATTGTATGATATTGCAGGTGGAGAAGTTGCTACACTAATTAATAAAGTGCAGTCTCAAGGGAATTACGAGATAAATTTTAATGGACAACATTTAGCAAGTGGAATCTATTATTATAAACTTAGAGCAAATAATTTTGTTGAAACTAAGAAGATGATATTGTTGAAATGATTATTTTTCTCTAAGGCACCTAATTAATAATTTACAACTAAATTAAGAACTAAATTCTCTAATAATTTTTTGGACTTCAGATTCACTCATTCCACTACCTAAAACATGTTCGTTTGTTTTTGGTGTGGAAGTAGAAGAACTATTTATGGTAGCCCTGCTAACAACCGGATTACCAGCTCTAGCTCTTAATCTGTCTTCAATTTGTTGGATGAAACTACCTTCCGCACTGAATGAAGTTCCAGTTTGAGTACTACTCAAACTATTTACAGATGCACCTTTGTTTAAAGGATTTGTCTCAAAAGCTAAAGTTTTAACATTCATCAAATGTTTAGCAGTTACGTTTTCAGAAATAATTGAACCGCCCCACGTACCAACTCCCAAAGTCATTGAAGGATCTAAAGCAGTAGAATACCCAACAGCTCCTAGAGAGGAGGGAGAATTAACAATTATTCTAAATGCAGGTTTCTCAAGAGCAAATTTCATAATTATGTCTTGATCGCTCGAATGAATTGACATTGTATGACCAACGCCACCAAAGTTTAGTAAACCTATACACTTATGGCAGCCTTCCAACCAACCATCAACTGTATAATAAGCTAGAATTGGAGAAAGTTTTTCGACTGAGAGAGGTTCTTCTTTACCAACACTTGAACAATCAGCCAATATAACTTTTGCAGAATCCGGGATGGAAAATCCGGCATATTTTGCTATAAACTGTGCAGATTTACCAACAATTTCAGGATTTATTCTACCGTTTTTTAATACAGCATTTTCAAGTTTTCTTTTTTCTTCTTGACAAACAAAATATGCACCGTTTGCTTCAGCAAATTTTCTTACTTTATCAGCAATTGGTCTATCCACAATCATAGCTTGCTCTGAAGAGCAAAGTGTTCCATTATCAAATGTGGTTCCGGAAATAATATCTAATACTGCTTTTTCATAATTTGCTGATCGCTCTACAAATGCAGGTACGTTTCCAGATCCAACACCATAAGCTGGAGTTCCGGCACTGTAAGCGGCTTTTACCATTTGTGTGCTGCCAGTTGCTAAAATAACAGCAACATCTTTGTGTTTCATCAATGCTTCTGTCCCTTCCAATGTTGGAGTAGTCATGCACTGGATTAATCCGTGTGGAGCTCCGGCAGATACAGCCGCATCCGACATAATTTTTAATGCTTCAGATGTGCACATTACTGCTTTAGGATGTGGGCTTACAACAATTGAGTTTCTAGTTTTTAGAGAAATTAATGCTTTGAAAAATGCTGTTGAAGTTGGATTTGTTGATGGAATCAGCGCAGCGACTACACCCATTGGTTCTGCAATATTTACAATTTTACCACCTTCCTTCACATCAATAACACCTACGGTTTTCAGATCTTTTATTGAATCATATACATTTCTTGACCCAAACTGATTTTTTATAACTTTATCTTCCCATTTACCGAAACCAGTTTCCTGGTTAGCCATTTTAGCTAGTTTTTCACTTGCTTCAAAGCCGGCATCTGTCATAGCTTTTACAATTTTATCAACTTGAGATTGATTGTAATGCTTAAATTCTAATTGAGCAGCTTTAGCTTTACTAACTAAATCTCTTACTTCTTGGGTAGAACGAATATCTTTATCTAATTCCATGTATTTCTCTATTGATTTACTTAAAGAAATATAAGTACTCACAACTTTTTTTGCAAACTATAACTTATTTGTTGTTTTACTTGTACATGAGTGTTATCTTTAATAGGATTAAACATTCTTATTATCGTATGAAAATTGAAATTAAAATCGTTTATTTAATATTGTTTAGCATGGTTTTTTGCTATTCATGTGAAACAAATCCGCCAAACGAACCTGAAATAATTCAAGTTTTTGGGAAAGTATTTGTTACATCAGATGTAGATAGCGCAGAAATATATTTAGATGATATGTTTACTGGACAGTTTACACCAGATACAGTATCTACACTAATTGGTGAGCACAAAATAACATTATCAAAGGAAGGTTTACCCACAAAATCTTTAATTGTCGGTGTTACAAGCATTTCTGTTCAGACTATAAATATTCGATTAATAGAAACAGGTGTAAAAAAGATTGTTTTACTTGAGGATTTTGCAAATGTAAGCTGCGATCCATGTGTAACATCCAATTCAATAATTAAAAAATTACGCACTAAATATTCTGATAACTTAGTTGTTGTTAAATACTCGACTAATTTTCCCTCTCCTTATGATCCATTCTATCTTGGAAGCAAAACAATTAATGATACTAGAATGGCATACTATAATATATTATTTGCACCAACAATTATTATTGATGGGATTCATCGGCCTGTTCCCACGGACTCAACTGCTATAATAAACGATATTGAGAAAAGACTTTCATCAGATGCACAGTTTAACATTGAATCATCCGAAAATATTTCTGGTAATCAATTCATTGTTAATGTTTCAGCCACATTGTTAGATGAAGAATTGAATATCTCCGACTACAGAATTTTTGTAACAATCGTTGAAAAAGAAATTTTATTTGATAATCCACCTGGATCAAATGGAGAAATTGTTTTTTTTGACGTTATGAGAACAGTTTTACCTGATAAAGATGGTGGAATATTAGTCTATAATGAAGAACCTAATAATATGCAGTTTCAAACAGATATAAGCAATGAATGGAATATTTCCAATTTATTATCTGTAGTATTTATTCAAAATATAGAAACAAAAGAAATTTTACAAAGTACATTTTTTGAACATTAAACCCTTGGAGGATTTATGAAAAAAATGATATGGTTTTTAATTGTATTGGGTAGTATTACAACATCAATAGCCTATGAGAAAAAAACAATTATTGAACGATTTACAAATGCTGCATGCGGGCCATGTGAAGAAATAAATAATGGATGGTATAATTCTCTAACAACTAATATGATCAACTCAGATTCGATTACTCACGTGATTTATAATGTCAGCTGGCCTTCAAGTTCAGATCCAATGTATCTGTTTAACATGGAAACAAATAACAACCGACGTAATTATTACGGAGTTAGTTGGGTGCCATGGATAGATATTAATGGAACTCAAGTTGGAGAAAATGAAAACGAAGTAATCGATGGTGTTAACACCGGTAATGAATCTTATTCACCATTTAAAATTGTTCTTACACCAACATATTACTCACGCAATACTATGTCAGTTCATGTTAAGGTTATTAGGGACGCAACAGATACAACTAGTCCAGAAGATTTAAGATTAAGAGTTGCTATCACTGAAAAGGATATTAGCTTTCTTACTCCTCCCGGATCAAATGGGGAAACTGAATTTTTCAGTGTATGTAGAAAAATGTTACCTGATGATGGGGGTACTAGTTTTGAAGCTCCTGCAATTGGAGACTCAACAGAATTTGATCTTGAGTTTTTCCCAAATGATGAATTTATTTCTACTGTTAATTTGAAAAATCTTAGAGTTGTTGCCTTTATTCAAAATGATTCAACTAAAGAAATGTATCAGTCCAGTATGAAAGATGCTCATTTTGCACTGCAACTAGAAGCGTTGTTTGATGTAGAAGAACATATTGGAGTTTCTCCATTTACAGTTCATTTCAATGATGTTTCTACTCCTACAGATTCAACTTCAATCATATCTTGGGAATGGGATTTTAATGATGATGGTGTAACTGATTCTGAAGAGCAATCACCTACATGGATTTTCAATGACGAGGGTTCTTACAAAGTATCTTTAACTGTTAAAGACGGAATTGAGACTTTCAATACTATAGTAAACAGTTTTATTACTGTAGTCGGGAACACAGCAAATATTTTAGTTGTCAATGGAAATAATTATTCTGATAACCAGGATGATATGAGTAATTTTTATAATAATTCTGTGTGTTTTGCCGGCAACAATGTTGATATATGGGATTTGTATGGTACTCAAAATTTTGATTATTCATCAAATGGGAAAATCCAAAGAACTCATTTCTTTAACCAACACATTCCGTCTGATGTTCTTAATTTATATGATAAAGTATTATGGATCGGTGATAATCATATGGGCGATGCGGGAATTCCAATTGGCGATCAAATTCTTGATTATATTGGTCAGGGTGGAAACTTTCTTCTTGCTACAAAAAGTGCTGATAAGTTTTTTAATGATAACCTAAAAGAATATTGTGGTGTATTAAGATTTTCACCAACTTCTGCAGTTGCAGGAATTTCTGCAGTTGATCCCAATCTTGTCGATCAAACTATAACATCTATTAATACTAATATTCAATTTGCAAGAATAGCTGATACATCTAATGCAGTTCCAATATTCACTAAAATTGGCAGTACTACTTGGATTGCGGGATTTACTATTCACAAAGATAGTTATGGCGGTTTCATTTATGTTGGTGGCTCTGCACTTATGTATGATAATACAACCTCAACTCAAAATTTTGATTATATTGTTGAAAGTTGGTTGCGCACAGATCCTATTGTTAGTTTAGGTGAAGATAGGCAACAATTGGTTGTAAATGAATTTAAACTTGAACAAAACTATCCAAATCCATTTAATCCAAGTACAACCATAAAATTTGCGGTTCCCAATGTTGAAGCATTAAGTATTACCAATGTTCAGCTAAAGATATTTGATATCTTGGGAAGAGAAGTTAAAACACTAATAAATGAAAATAAAAAGCCAGGTAATTATGAAGTGAAGTTCGATGCAACTGATCTCACTAGTGGAATATATTACTATAAACTAAGTGCAGGTGATTTTATTGAAACAAAAAAAATGATCCTGTTAAAATAATTTTTGAGGAGTGAATGAAAAAGATTTACAGATTTACATATTTAGCAATAATTTTATCAATATTGATTAATGTTGATAGTTTTTCACAAACATTTACAGCTACAGTTGATCATACAACATTATCAGATGTACTTGGCAGTGAAATAATATTTGAATTTGATGTAACAAATAATTCCAGTTCAGAGACAACATTTTGTTTTTTGAGAGAAACTAAGGTATTGCCAGATGGATGGTCATCATCTTTATGCTTTAGTTATTGCTTTTCTCCATTTCAAGATAGTATTGTAACCAATGAACTATATGGCAGCTCACCCTTTGCAGCTGGAGAATCAAGGAAGATTAGTTTTCATGTTTTTCCGGCTACAACAGAAGGGGAGGCCAATTTTGACATTATTATAGCAAATCTTGATATTCCAAGTGAATCACAAATGTTTAATTTGACAGCAACTACTAATCTTGTCTCTGTTAAGGGAGATGAAAATTTTCAGTCATTTAAATTATATCAAAATTTCCCCAATCCATTTAATCCATCGACAAAAATATCGTTTGAATTAAAGGAAAGTGGAAATGCTAAAATTGCTGTTTTCGATATTCTTGGAAATGAAGTTGATCTTCTAACTGATAAATATTACACAAAAGGGTATTACGAACTTGATTTTTCAGCTAATAATCTATCAAGTGGTATTTACTTTTATAAACTGGAAAGCAATAATCTTGTTCAAGTAAAAAAAATGATTGTAGGTAAATAATGATAATAAAAATTGTTACTATGTTCTTAATCTCTTTATCTATTGGGTTTAGTCAGAATAATACTACTACAAGTGAGATTGAAACTCAAAATTTTATCCTGGAAAATTTAGATGGAGAGCTTGTTGAACTCAGTGAAATGATTGGTGAAGGACCTATTCTCGTTAGTTTTTGGGCGACTTGGTGTAAGCCTTGTAAAGAAGAGTTGAAAGAATATAATAAGCTCTACAATGAATATTCTGATGATGGATTAAATGTATTGGCAATCTCCATTGATAATGAAAAGAGTCTTCCAAAAGTAAAACCTTATATAAAAACTAATGGATATGATTTTACGGTACTTCTTGATCCGAACTCAGAAGTTGCAAGAATGTATTACGCTCAAATGGTACCTTATTCAATAATTATTGATAATAAAGGAGAAATAGTTTATACCCACCTTGGTTATAAAAAGGGGGATGAACTAAAAGTGAAGGAAATAATTACAAAACTCTTAAATCTTAATGGTCAATCGTAAAAATATTCTATTATTAAAAATCCAATCATGCTTAGAACTATGAAAAATTATTTTCTCATTTTCTGTTTAATCCCTCTTCTTCTTGAGGGGCAAATAACGAATAAAAAAGTAAACCTTCCTCAGGGACTTAGATTATCTAATCAACTTGAATATTCTTACAATACAAAACTAGAGCAGGAAACCCTAGAGAATTGGCTGAACTTAGATTACCATAAAGGGATATTTACAACTGGTTTTAGATTTGAAGTTTTCCAGCCTAATGATCCAAATCCTTCGGTGAATAGAGGAAAAGAAAAGTATGCTGATATAGCTTACAAATATTTACAAGCTAAAATTGGAAATATTAAAGAAAGCCTTAATATCACGATTGGTAATTTTTATGGTTCTTTCGGAAGAGGTATGGTATTAAAAAGTTATGAAGACCGTAATGTTCGAGTTGATAATAACTTATTGGGCTTGTTTGTGGAAGGGAAATATTCCAATTTTGTTATAAAAGCTTTATCAGGTTCTGGTGCAAATATAAATGATGAGCGCAAGGATATTTTGCATGCTGCTGATCTGGAATTCCGTGGAATAAAGAAACTGAAACTCGGTGCTTCTTTTGCATCGAACAATTCAGAAAATGCGAATGAAGCTGCGACTAATCTACTGGGATTTAGAATTGCGCCAAATTTTAGCTTTATGGATCTATATTCTGAGTATGCTGTAAAGATGAATAAAGATATAAAGGAAAATACGTTTTCAAATAATAGGGATATTATTGGAAAAGCATTTTATACTAATCTCAATTTATACTATAGTAGTTTTTCAGTTATTTCTGAATTTAAGTATTACGATAATTTTAATTTTACATCAAAAGACGGGACTATTCAATACAATACAGCACCAGCAGTAATAAGAGATTATTCCTATATTTTACTAAATCGTCATCCTCATGCTTTAAATCAAAATAATGAAAAGGGATTTCAGATTGAAGGAAATTATGTTCTAAATGATTATACTAATTTCACACTAAGTTATGGATTGACACAAACTATTGGCAAAGGGTCACTTTATAATGAAGTTCTGAATATTGATCAAGACTCACGAAATCAACTTAAAGAAGGATTTGTACAAATTCACCATCGTTGGAATCCCAAAATTAAATCGATTTTTACATTTGGATATAATGAAGAGGCAACTACAAATACAAAAAATCTGACACCCATTATAGAAACTAACTATTCTCTCGATGAAAAGAATACACTCAGGGTAATTGTTGAACATCAGCAAACTAATAACGAATTTACTGATGAAAAATATTATTCTGATGTAGTTACTTTAGAATATCTTCACTCCCCTGATATATCTATATCATTTGTCGGAGAAATGAAAACGAGTGAACCGGAAACAAATAATGTAAAAAGAAAATTTTGGGCACTTGCTCAAACTTCATACAAATTAAATGATTATATCGATTTAAGTCTACTTATTGGTTCCAGACAAGCGGGAAACATTTGTATTGGTGGTGTTTGCAGATATGAGCCAGAATTTGAAGGAGTTGAATTGAAAATGCTTACCAGGCTATATTAGAATTAGAATATTATTTTAACAGCTCCTTAATTTTACTGTATCCACTTCTGCTAACCGGAATTTTTGCACCATCATTCATTGTTATTTTATAGGAGTCCTTTTCAAACAATTCCATTTGTTTAACGTCATTAATGTTTATTAAGTATGATCTGTGTACACGAAAAAAGATATTACTATTCAAGTTTTCTTCATAATATTTCATAGTCTGTTTCTTCAAGTGTTTCCCCAAACCTGAATGAATCATGACATAATCATCTTGAGCTTCTAGGAAATTTATTTTTTCTGTTGCTATAATTACAATTTTTTGATTTGACTTAACAACAATGCGGTCTAAATATTCTTTGTTTTGGTTAACTGCCGAAATTAAATTTGAATAATCTCTGTTAACCAATTGATTAGTTTTTACTTTTTCAATAACCTTATTTAGAGCCTCATTAAATCTTTCCAAAGAAAAAGGTTTCATTAGGTAATCTGTTGCATTTACTTCAAATGCTTTAATTGCATATTGATCAAAAGCAGTTGTGAAAATTATTTCTGGTTTGTGATCAAGAAGTTCAAGCATCTCAAAACCAGTAATTTTTGGCATTTGTATATCGAGAAAAATAATATCGGGTTTATGTTCATTTATGCTTTTTATCCCTTCAAATCCATTTGAACATTCTCCAAGTAATTCTAAATCATCATGTAGTTCAAGATATTTCCGTACAATATCCCGGGCTAGTTTTTCATCATCAACAATAATTACTTTAATTTTATTCATTATTTTTTCTCCAATAAAAAGTAACTCAGTTTGTAATAGATCTGAGCAACAAATTAATTATCCAAAGGAATAAATATTGTAACAGTAAAGAGACCTTTATTTTTTGAAAATTTTAACAAATTATCCTGATTATAAATCATTCTTAATCGACTTTGAATATTTGTAATTCCAATTCCTTCACCCTTGTGAGGTATTGCTTCGTCGTCATAATTATTAGATACAGTAATCTTCATGTAGTCTAGCTGTTCTTCACATTTAAGATGTATATTAACAGGTTCTATGCTTTCATACACACCGTGTTTCACTGCATTTTCAAAAACCGGTTGCAAAATCATACTAGGTACTTCCAGATCACCACAACCATCACCTATTTCTTCAGTATAAGTGAATTTATCACCAAATCTAATTTTTTCAATATCCAAATACAACTTTGCATTATTTAATTCATCAACAAGATTACTTTTTAATATTTCATTAGAGCTTAAAGTTTTTCTTAAAAAGCTGGATAAGTTTATTGTCATTTCTCTAGCAAGTTCAGGTTCACTAATAGTTAAGGCGCTAATTGAGTTTAGTGCATTAAAAATGAAATGAGGATTTATTTGATATTTTAAACTTTTCAATTCTGCTTCTTTTACTAAACTCTTTAACTCTGCTTCCTTAAGAACTTTTTCTTGAAAATTACCATAGTAAATAATGATGTATATTAAAGCAACAATTATGAAATAAAAGAACATACCGATAAAGAATCTCCAAATCAGAGAGTCATAAAGAAAATTAAGGTAGATTCTATCATCATAAAAAAAACTGCTCAATGCCCAATATCCGAGAAAAATCCAGATCCCAGATGCAAAAAACGCTGCAGTAATATGGTTTGTAATTATTTTTAGTGTTGAATATATTTCAAATGAGATGAACTTGGTTGAATACCAAAAACTTAAGCCAAGAATGAGGAAAATAAAATTAAAAATAAAGCTATCTACTATGCAATCAACTAATAATAAGTCAATCACAAAGTAAAGAATACTTGTATGAACTAGAAAAATAAATATCCAACTGATTAAATAGACTGAAAAACTTTTTACATTCTTAACAAATGGGTTCATCATATTATTTTGATTCTCTTAACATTGTTAATTATTGCTAAATTTTAATTTCTAATTTCTCCGCTACCAAATAAGACTATTCCTTTAATTATCAACATTTTATTTTTCGTTCCATCGGAAATATCCTTATTCACTCTTTGATCTTCAAATCCACCAAAAATGGTAGTTGTTTTTATAATAACTTGCCAGTCACTTGGTAGAAGTATTTCTGTTGCACCAAACATAGTTAGTGTATCAAGTTCTTTGGTGCCTTTAGAAATCTGACAATCTTTCAGATCAACTTTTAAATCGCCAAACATTGAAGTTGTTTTGCCACCAAGGAAATTTTCAGTTTTTATTTTTTTTGTTTTATCACCAAAAATTGAAAATATATCAAGAAAGTATTTGTCTGTCTCAATAAAATCTAAATGATCGGTTTCACTATTTCCACTCCTTCTCAATACCAAATAAATTCCAAATATAATTATCATAAATGGCCAGTATTCACTTAATACTGTTCGGAAAGATATATGCAGATAATCTGAAGCAATACCAACGCCACCTATCACGACCAAAACTATACCGGAAAATGAATCTTTATGGTTTACTAATATTATTATACCAATTATTAGTAATAAAAATGGCCATGAGAAGATGTTAAAATTCAATATATTAAAATGAAAGTTCTTGAGAAAAATTAGTACACCAACAATTATTAGAATTGCTCCAAGCCAGATTCTTCCATTTGAATTATTATGATTTGACATATTTGCCTCGAAAATTTTACTTAACCAACCTTATTTAAAATTTTATTTCTCCGCCACCAAACAAGACTAATCCCTTTATCACTAAAACTTTGTCATCTTCATAGACTCTATTGGGATCTTTGATTCGTTTGTCAGAAAATCCACCAAAAACTGGAACCAAATCTATAATAACATTCCAATCTTGAGGAACAATTATTGTATAACCACCGAACATTACAAAAAGATCAAGTTCGTTTTTCCCATGTGCTAGTTGGCAGCTCTGCAGGTGAACATCAGAACCTCCGAAAATTGCGGTAAGTTTACCGCCCTTAAAGTTTCGTGATGAAAAAGTTTTTGTCCCACCGCCAAATATTGAAACATCATCAATACTATCTTGAAAAGATTGCTCTGAATTTGTTTTATCGTCTTCTTCTAATCCAAGTTCATTTTCTGTATAAATCCCTGCTTTAATGAAATCACTTTTAGGTTTATTTCTTTTAAGAATTATATAAATACCAAGTCCAACCAAAACTAATGGCCAAAATTCTGGGAAAAGCTTAAATAAGCCAATTGCTATTAAAATAACACCTGCGGTTCTATTACGAGACGTACTGAGAATAAATATTCCAATACCAATTAAGATATATTCCCAATGAAAGAGAAAGTCTGGTAAGCTAAAATATATTATTCCGTAATTATCAAGAAGAAATAGTCCTCCTAAGACTATTAAAACTAATCCCGCTATAAGTCTTGCTGTTGTATTAGAATTTTGAGTTTTCATATTTCCTCCGAGAGTAATTCTGATTTCTGATTCCAATGTATATCTAAAGTATTCAAAATAAAATATGTTATCGGTAAACAGTATGTATGCTTCGGTAAGTTGTTGATTTTTGATGAAAATTGTTCAAAAGTTTAGAAAAAAAATGAATATTTTTAATTAACGGAAATGAGAATAAGAATATATGGATCAGAACATATTTAAAAAACTAGAGGTTGGTTTAGCATTAGTATTTTCCATAATAATGGTTGGTACTTTTGGCTACATGATCATTGAAGGATGGTCCTTTTTTGATTCGTTATATATGACAATTATCACAATTTCTACAACAGGTTTCAAGGAGTTAAAGCCTCTCTCAACTCCAGGAATGCTATTAACTGAAAGTCTAATAATTACTGGTGTAATTTCTTTAGCCTATACAGGTGGTAGAGGAGTTCAGTTATTGGTAGAATCGCAAATACTTAGGAGAAGAAAAATGAACAAATTGTTAGACTCAGTTTCTAATCATTACGTTGTTTGTGGTTTTGGTAGAATGGGGAGACAGATTGCCGAACATTTACTTGAAAATAAACTAGAATTTGTGGTTGTTGAGAACGAACCGAATAATGTAGCCAAATTAAATGAACTTAATTATTTGTATGTTGATGGTGATGCTACCGATGATGAGGCACTCATAAAATCCGGAGTAGCTAGAGCAAAAGGTCTTGTGGCAGTATTGAGTACGGATGCTGAAAATGTTTTTACAACTCTTTCAGCCAGAGAATTAAATGAAAAACTTTTTATTGTAGCTAGAGCTATTGATGAGGGAACAGGAGGAAAGTTAAAAAAGGCCGGTGCTGATAGAGTTGTTAAACCTTATGAACTGGGCGGTAATAAAATGGTTCAGTTACTCCTAAGACCCGGTGTAACAGATTTTATTGAGGGAATTGCAAGAAATAGAGATCTTGATATTAGCCTTGAACAAATTGTTGTATGTAAAGGATCTAAACTTATTGGATTTACTCTTGCGGAATCTCCAATTAGAAGTGAACTTAATATTATCATTATTGCTATAGATAAATCTGAAGGAAATTTTGTCTACAATCCGCAATCATCAGCTAAGATAGAAGCTGAGGATAAACTTATTGCAATTGGTCAACTGGAAAATTTGAATAAATTAAATGGATTGTGCATTGTGGAGTTAAATTAATTGCTTAAGACTTATAATTATTAATTATTATTTAGTTAATTGGTTTATCTGTAAACTCATTCCCCTAACAACTCAATCTGACTTTCATCAGTTGGTAATTCATGAACATTTCTTAACTTTCTTTCTATGGTTCTGGTTTTTCTAGATGCATCACCAATTGATTTACTTGCAAGATCTAGTTTCTTTTGTGTATTATCTAAAATATCACCAAATTTAGAAAACTCAGTTTTAACAACACTTAATAATTTCCATACTTCGCTTGATCTTTTCTCAATTACCAAAGTTTTGAAACCCATTTGCAAACTATTTAGTACAGCAACAAAATTAGTTGGACCGGCAATTGTAACTTTATATTCACGCTGAATTGTATCAAATAGTCCTGGAATGCTTAGTACTTCTGCATAAAGACTTTCAATAGGCAAGAACATAAATGCAAAATCAGTAGTATTCGGCGGATCCAAATATTTAGATGAAATATCTTTTGCAGCATCTTTAATACCGCGCTCAAGTTTTTTTATACTTTCTTCAATTAAAGTCAAATCGGCTTTTTCTCTGGCATCAATTAGTCTTTGATAATCCTCAAGTGGAAACTTTGCATCAATAGGAAGCCAGACAATGTCATTCTTTAATTCATTTTTACCGGGTAACTTTATAGCGAATTCAACCAAAGCATTACTGCCTTCTTTGGTTTTTACATTTTTTGAATACTGTTCTTTGGTTAGAATTTGTTCAAGCAACGTACCAAGTTGAAATTCACCCCATGTTCCTCTATCCTTTACATTTGTTAGAACCTTTTTTAGATCACCGACTCCAGTTGCTAAAGTTTGCATTTCGCCAAGTCCTTTGTGAACAAGTTCTAATCTATCACTAACTAACTTAAAAGATTCTCCTAATCTTTTTTCAAGTGTTGAATGAAGTTTTTCATCAACAGTAACTCTCATTTCCTCTAATTTTTTTTCATTCTTGTCTTGTAATTCAGTTAGCTGTTTGGAGACCTGCTCATTCAGTTTCTCAAATTTATCTTCGTTAGTTTTTGTAAGGCTTTTTAATCTCTCTTCAACAATTTCCAGCTGATCTTTTTGTCTTTCTGAGATATCTCTAATTCTGTTTGAAAGTTGATCTCCCAAAAGTTTTACAGAATTGCCAACCTCCTCTCTAACTAATTTCGAATTTTGTGCGGTTTCTTCACGATTGCGTTTAAATTCATCTTCAATATTGTCTTCCAGTGAATCATTAACATTTGTGATTTTTTCAAAAACGTTTTTCTGGACATTCTCCAAATCATTTTTTTTATTGGCAAAATAATTTAGAATCTGGAAAAAGATGATTATAATCAACAAAACAGTAATTGCAATTTCTAAATAAAGCATTCTCAACTCAATTGTTTTAGTAAATATTAATAATAATCTTATTAATTTATTATATAATTTACATAATTATTTATTATGGCGAAAAATGAATCCTTGGATTAAAAATACGGTAGGTGTAGTTGTCAGCATAATTATTATTTCATTTGTAATAATTATCGGTTCAATTTATATGTTAAAGAGTTCTCTGCCAGAGTATTCCGGAAATATCTCATTGGAAAACTGTGCTGATGATATTGAGATTTACAGAGATGATTATGGGGTAGCATATATTAATGCTAATTCTGAAGATGATGCATACTTTGCCCTCGGTTATGTGCATGCTCAGGAAAGATTGTTTCAAATGGACTTAAGTCGGAGAGCCGGTGAAGGGAGGCTAAGTGAGATTTTTGGAAGTAAAACACTTTTTTTCGATAAAATGTTCAGAACAATAGGAATTAACAAACTAGTACAAGAAAATTTCAAGAAATATGATGAAGTAACAAAAAATATGCTTACAGCATATTCAAACGGAGTTAATGAATTTATTAATAATTCAAGTGATAAGTTAACAATTGAATTTGATATTCTTGGGTATAAGCCGTACGAATGGAAACCTGAACATTCTCTTCTAATTGCTAAATTAATGGCTTGGGAGCTAAACATCAGTTGGTGGAGCGATATTGCTTTCACACATCTTATTCAGAAATTAGGTGAAGACAAAGTTAAAGATATTCTACCCAATTTTGACGAAAATGGGCCAACTATTATTCCAAGTGAAATTAAAAAATACTCGTCCGTACCATTGGAATTAATAAATATTGACAGAGAATTTAGAAAATTTGTAGGAGCTGAAGGTACTCATATTGGATCTAATAATTGGGTAGTTAATGGGAAAAGATCTGAATCCGGCAAACCAATTATAGCAAATGATCCGCATCTCGGATTTGCCGCTCCAGGTAAATGGTATGTTGCAAGTCTGCGTTCTCCTGAATTGAAGGTAGATGGTTTCACACTACCAGGAGTACCTGGAATAGTAATTGGTAAGAATGATAATATATCTTGGGTCTTAACAAATGTGATGGCTGATGATGCAGATTTTTATGTCGAGCAACTAGATAGTACTAAGAATAATTACTTTTTTAATAATGAATGGCATTCTATAGAAACCAGTTTTGATACAATTTTTGTTAAAGACTCTTTAGAAGTGGTTTTCCCTATAAGAAAAAATCATCGTGGACCAATTGTTTCTGATGTTCACACTTTCAATAAACTTTTCCCAAATGAAGAGCAAAATAAAGCTGATGTTAGCATGAAATGGTCAGGTTTAGATTTTAGTAATGAAATGTTAGCTTTTAATAAAATAAACCACGCAAGTAATTGGAGAGAATTTAGAGAAGGTTTGAAATTATTTGTTACACCTGGTCAAAATTTTGTTTATGCAGATAGGGAAGGAAATATAGGATACACAGCAGGTGTGAAATTACCCAGAAGAAAAAACAACTCTATTTCTTTTGTTTATGATGGAACTGTAGATGATTTTGAATGGAAAGGATATATTCCTTTTAAAGAAAATCCTAGTCTATTTAATCCAAGTCAGGGATATATTGCTTCGGCAAATAATAAGACAATCAAAGATTATCCATATCATATTTCGAATGTTTGGGAGCCAACTTCTAGAATAAATAGAATAACTGAATTATTAGATGGTCAAGAAAAGCACAGTGTAGAAGATTTTAAAAAATATCAATTAGATTATTTTTCACATTACGCTAAGAGAATTGTTCCCTTCATTTTATCAGCTTTTAAAGGTTATCAAATAAATAATGAAAACATTAAAATAGCATTAAAAATTTTGAGCCAGTGGGATTATTATTTAATTGCAGAAAGTCAAATTCCAAGCATTTATGCTGTTTTTTATCAACATTTGCTCAAGAATATTTTTGAAGATGAAATGGGTGAATTTCTTTTCAAGGAATATATATTTCTAGCTAATATTCCATACAGAGTTGTCCCTAAATTATTAGAAGAAAACCAATCAGCCTGGTTTGATAATGTTTTTTCAGAGAACGTCGAAAACAGAGATGAAATTATTAGAAAAAGTTTTATTCAGGCCATTGAATATTTGGAAGAAGAAGTTGATTCGGACATTAGATATTGGCAGTGGGGCAAAATTCATACGGTAACGTTCAAACATTTTTTTCATGGTGCTTCTTCAATTATTGATAATTTATTAGATATTGGACCATTCGGAATTGGTGGTGATGGAACAACAGTTTTTAATTCAGAATATTCATTAACTTCACCATATGAGAACAAATTGGGACCCTCAATGAGGTTTATTTATGATTTTGAAAAACCAGAAATATTCGAATTTATTTTGCCAACTGGTCAATCGGGTCACTTTTTTAGCGATCATTACGATGATATGACAAAATTATGGTTGAATGGTGAGTATATAAAAGTAAAAACTAATCGTGATTCTATAATAACTTATAATTACGATCTTCTTAAAATAAGACCAAAGAGATAATAATCTTTATTAGAATATTTTTGTTTAATTTTGTAGAATAATTTAAGGATATAATGAAAGTTATAGAACATTTAGAGAAATCAAATGAAACTTTAATCAGTTTTGAAATTATTCCTCCCAAAAGAGGTGGTAATATAAAAAAATTGCTTTTAGCACTAGAGGATTTAGTTAAATATAATCCTCCTTTTATTGACATTACGAGTCATGCTGCTGAAGTAAATTATGAAGAAACACCATCTGGTGAATTTAGGATGAAGATAAAAAGAAAACGTCCTGGTACTTTGGGAATATGTGCTCTAATTCAAAATAAATACAATATTGATACTGTCCCTCACGTAATATGTCAAGGATTTACAAAGGAAGAAACTGAAGACTTTTTAATTGAGCTTAATTATTTGGCAATTGATAACGTATTAGCAATACGGGGAGATGATAGTGGATTTCAGAAGCCTGTTAAATTTGGTAGATCTACTAACAGAAATGCTATTGAATTAGTTAAGCAAATAACAGATATGAACAATGGTAAATATTTGGAAGAATCGTTGCTCGATGCTGAACCAACTTCTTTTGGAATAGGAATTGGGGGATATCCTGAAAAACATTTTGAAGCCCCAAATTTACAAACAGATATCAATTTCACAAAAGATAAGATTAGTGCTGGTGCGGATTATATCGTATCACAGATGTTCTACGACAATAAAAATTATTTTAAATACGTTGAGCTTTGTAAACAAAGTGGGATTAACGTACCAATATTACCAGGATTAAAAATAATTACATCTAAAAATCAGCTTAATACTTTACCTTCTAATTTTTATGTTGATATACCTCCAGAACTATCTGAAGAAATTCAAGTTGCTAAGCCAGAGCACGTAACTGATATAGGTATTGCATGGGCTTATAAACAAGCTGAAGAACTAATGAATGCAAATGTACCAGCAATACATTTCTATATTATGCAGAATACAGGCCCAATTATGACGTTATTGAAAAAACTAGGTATATAGATTAAATGAAATTTAAAAGTGATGGAAAGGGAATTTACGCAAGTGGCAAAAAACTTAAATGGGGAGTAGCTGGTTGTGGCTCATTTGCAGAAACAACATTTATTCCCACTTTGTTGCAGTTAAAAAGAAATGTATTAACTTCTGTCTATAGTTCTGATTTATCCAGGGCAAAAAATATTGCGAATAAATTTATTGTTCCTTCACACTTTGATGATTATAAAAAATTCTTAATGCAAGAATTTAATGTTCTATACATTGGAAGTGCAAATAGTGACCATCATTGGCAGGTTATTGAAGCAGCCAAAGCAGGGAAACACATTTTATGCGAAAAACCCCTTGCATTAAATTCTGCAGAAGCGGAAGAAATGGTTAATACATGCAAGGAAAACAATGTGTTTTTAACCGTAAATTATGTTCATCGTTTTCACCCATTGTCTGTTAAGGCCAAAGAAATAATTGATAAATCATTAATTGGTTCCATTGTTTCCATTTCAGCCTCATTTAATATTGATTATGAACCAAATGATAATTTTAGATTTGATATTCAGCAAAGTGGTGGGGGTGCTTTTAGAGATTTAGGTACTCATATGATAGATGTTTTGAGATACTTTGGTGGTGAAATTGTGGATATTCGTGGATTTATAGACAATGTTGTCTATAAAAGTGAAGTGGATGATTTTGCGTCTTCGGTCGTAAAATTCAACAGTGGTGGATATGGCTATTTAAACGTTTCTTATAATTCAAAGAATGCATTTAACAGAATAGAAATTATAGGTTCTAAAGGATCTCTGAGTATCGAAAATATCATTGGAGCTAAAAAATCTCCCGGTAAACTTAGTATTGATTTAGAAGGAGAAGCTAGAAAAGCATTTAGAAAAAGAGCTAATAAACAGAGATTTGCACTAAAATCAATTCAAAAAGCAATTCTGTCAAATACTCAACCCTTAGTCACAGGAGATGATGGATTGGTAAATATGCAGGTTATGGAAAAACTAGAGAAGCAATGTCTTTAATAAGTGAATTAGTTAAATATTCTAATAAAACTTATGAAAAAGGATTTGTTTCTGCTACTGATGGGAACTTATCACTTCGATTGGATAATAACAGAATTGCGATTACTCGATCTGGAATAAATAAAGGTGATGTAACTGAACACGACATAATAATAATTGATAATCAGGGTAATAAACTTGAAGGAAATGGTCAAGCTTCTTCTGAATTAAAGATTCATCTTCTGGCCTATAACAATAGAACAGATGTGAAAGCAGTTGTTCATTGTCATCCAGTTTATGCTACAGCCTTTGCTACTTCAAAGGCTGATTTTACTCAACCAGTTTTTCCTGAGGTAATTTTAACAATTGGTCCGGTACCGCTTTGTAAATATGGCACTCCATCAACAGAAGAATTGCCAAATTCAATGAAACCTCATATTCAACATTCTTGGGCAATGCTTTTAGAAAATCATGGTGCAGTTACTTTTGGTGAAGATATAGCTTCTGCATACAATAGAATGGAAAAACTTGAACATACTGCAAAAACAATATTTATTTCCAAGCTTTTAGGTGGGAAAAATATTTTGAGTGAATATGAAGTTGAGAAACTTTATTCTATTGCAGAAAATACTTACGGTATCAAATCTTTATCTAAACATAATAATTTAGAAGGCAAATCTTATTCTAATATGGCCCAAAACTCATTAACCAATAGTGAAATTAGTTTTTCTGATATAATTGATGCAAGATTGAGAGCCAGGGCAGGTAATCAGATATTTAATAAGTATAACAAACCGTTAAACTCAAAACCAATAAATAAATCTTGAAAAGCAATTAGAAATTTAACATCCAATTTTTACAGCTAATTCATGTAATCCAAACGAAAATAATACTGCTTTATGAATAAAAATGAAATCACAATTGCTGTTGTACTTGGTGGTACCTCACCCGAAAGAGCTGTATCGAAACAATCCGGTAAATCAATTTATTATGCTGTTAAAAAATTAGGATATGATGTAAGAATAGTTGACCCTGCTTATGGAATAAATCAACCAGAAAAATTGGAAGACTATTTCTCTGATTGTGACTGTGGAATTTTATCAAACGACAATTATATTAAAGCTGTTAACTCGAGTTTATTTGATAATGTTGATTTAGTTCTCATTGCATTACATGGGAAATGGGGAGAAGATGGTACAATTCAATCTTTATTGGAGTTAAAAGGAATAAAATATACTGGTTCTGGAGTTTTAGGAAGTTCGCTATCAATGGATAAATCTAGATCCAAAGTAATGTTTTCACACTTTGGTGTTCCAACTCCCAAATGGGTTGAAGTTAAGCGAAACACAAATATTGAAATTGTTAAAAGAAAAATAGATTCTGAACTCAGATATCCATGTATTATAAAACCGAATGATCAAGGTTCAACGTTAGGATTGACAAAATGTTCATCTCCGGAAGATCTTGAAGAAGCTTTTCAACTTGCCGCTCAATTTTCAAATGTAATTCTGATTGAAGAATTTATAAGAGGAAGAGAAATAGCCGTTGGAATAATAAAAGATAAAATTCTTCCATTACTTGAAATTATTCCCAAACATGAAATTTATGATTATGAATGCAAATACACAGATGGGATGAGTGAGTATATTGTTCCTGCGAAAATTGAAATAGATATTGAAGAAGAACTTAAACGTTTATCAAAATTAGCTTTTAATTCACTTGGCTGCCAGGATTATGGGAGAGTTGATTTTCGACTAACTGAAAATGGTGAAGCATTCTGTTTTGAAGTAAATACTTTACCCGGGATGACTGTACACAGTCTGGTTCCTAAAATGGCTAGAGCGGATGGAATTGAATTTGAAGAGCTTGTTGACATGATAATTATTTCTGCGTTATGAAGAAACAAAGATCTAAAAAAGAGAGACTATTGACATGGCTTTATTTGGCTATACTAATATTTTTAATTCTATTTCTTTTTTTTAATAAATACGGATTATTAAAATATTTTGAATTAAAAAATGAAATTCAAGCTATTGAAAGGGAAATAGAAAGGTCTAAAAGTGAGATTGAAGAATTTGATAAAAGCATAGAATCTCTCGAGAATAGTGATGCTGAATTAGAGAAAGTTGCACGAGAAAAATTTCATATGAAAAAGAAAAACGAAAAAGCATTTAAGTTCCAGGATAAAAAAGACACAACTAATTAGAGTCCAATTTTGAACAAGAGCATTCCACAAATTCCACTTGCAGAAAGAATAAGACCTAAAACTCTTGACGAATTTCAGGGTCAACAAAAATTAGTTGCTCATGGAAAACCGATTAGATTGATGATAGAGAATGATGTATTAAGTTCGTTTATTCTTTGGGGGCCACCTGGAACTGGAAAAACAACATTAGCTAAAATAATTTCAGAAACCACTGATTCTGATTTTTATCAACTAAATGCAGTTTCTGCTGGTGTTAAAGAAGTGCGAGGGGTAATAGGAACTGCAAAAATTAACAAAGAAAATTTCAAAAAAAGAACAATATTATTTATTGATGAGATCCATAGATTTAATAAAGCTCAACAAGACGCTCTTCTTTCTGCTGTAGAATCTGGATTAATAATATTAATTGGTGCAACAACAGAGAATCCATCATTTGAAGTTATTCCGGCTCTAAGATCTAGAGCTAGGGTTTATGTGTTGGAGGAACTAACAAAAAAAGATCTTGAACAAATAGTCTCATATACATTAACTAATGATGATTTTTTGAAAGAACTGAAAATTAAAAAGGTTGAAACTGACTATTTGATTTATGTGAGTGGGGGAGATGCAAGAATTTTACTCAATGTTTTGGAATCTTCAGTATTTCAAGAGATTAATAAAGATGAAATAGTAATTAGCAAAAATGTTATTGATAATGTTCTACAACAGAAAAATGTAATATATGATAAAAACGGTGAAGAGCATTATAACATTATTTCTGCGTTTATAAAAAGTTTACGCGGGAGTGATCCAGATGCTGCTCTTTATTGGATGGCTAGAATGCTTCAAGGTGGAGAGGATCCAAAATTTATTGCACGCCGAATGTTGATATTAGCTTCAGAAGATATTGGTAACGCTTCGCCTAATGCACTAGTTTTGGCTGAGACCACCTTTAGGGCGATAGAAAAGATCGGAATGCCTGAAGCTCGTATTATCTTATCACAATGTGCAACATATTTAGCAGCTCAGCCGAAAAGTAACGCATCTTATTCAGCAATTGATAAAGCATTTAGTGATGCAAAAAGTGGAGAGCAAGAACCTGTTCCTCTTCACTTGAGAAATGCTCCAACAAATTTGATGAAAAGTTTAGACTACGGAAAGAATTATAAGTACACTCATAATTATGATGGAAACTTTGTAGAGGAAAATTATTTTCCTGATCATTTAAAAGGCACTCAGTATTATTATCCTACAGAAAATGGACAAGAAGCCAAATTGAAATTTCAGCTTAAATCTCTCTGGAAAAAATTAAAAAAATATTAGATTTTTAAGAAGGTCTTACCTGGCAGTTGTTTTACTACATCCCTAAACTCTAAAGAGAGAAGATGAACTAAACATTCTGATGAATTAATCCCAGATTCTGTTGCAATTAAATCAATATGTTTTGCCTCATTAGAAAGTATATCGTAAATTTTTTGTTCAAACATATTTAAATCGAATGTTGGGCTTGGAATATTACCTCCAACCTTAGGTTGTATTTTTAAATTTAATTCAACTAATATATCATCACAATTTTTTACAAGTTTAGCTTCACATTTCTGAATAAGTAGATTGGTTCCTTCACTTTGTGTTATACCTAAATTTCCCGGAATTGCAAAAACCTCTTTGTTTTGTTCGAGTGCGAAAGCAGCGGTTTGCATAGCACCACCACTTACTTTGGATTCAACAACTAGAGTTCCTAAAGATAAACCGCTAATTAGTCGGTTTCTTTTTGGGAAATTTTGAGCGTCTGGCTTAGTTCCAAGCTTGTATTCAGTTATAACAGCACCACTTTGAGTTATATCTTCAAATAATTGTTTGTTTTCGGCTGGATAAATTACATCTAAGCCAGAACCTACAACTGCTATTGTTCTACCACCACCATTTAATGCTGCTCTATGAGCAACAGAATCAATCCCTCGGGCCATTCCACTAACAACAGCAATTTTATTTGCACTAAGATCTTTACTAAATTTTTCTGCCATTGATTTGCCGTATCTACTAGCCATTCTTGTCCCAACAATTGCAATTGAATTCTGATCGGAGCTGGCGATTGTACCTTTATAGTACAGAATAATAGGCGGTGCAAAAATATTTTTAAGATTTTGTGGATAATTATCAGACCAGAAGGTCATCCAACAAGCATTTATCCGCTCTAGTTTTTCAAGTTCAATTTCTATTATTTTAGAGTAATCAGTATAGGAATCAATTTTTTTAATTATTCTATTGGCAACATTCTTGGATATGCCTTCAACACTTATTAGAGAGAAAAAATCTGCACCAAGTAGACTGTCAAGTGAGTTGAATTTTGAGAGAAGATTAAATAATTTGCCGGAACCAATACCATCAACTTCAAGTAATAATCGAAGTTTAGTAAAGGTTTCTAAAGAGTGCTTCACATTGAATTAAAAATTATTCTTGAATATCTAGGTCATCTACAATTGCAACGACCATTGTGTTTACCGGGGCGTTTTTATGCCCAAGCATTTGTTGAACAGCATCCCCTTCTTTAACAACTAATACTGTATCTCCAATGCCAGCATCAATTAAATCAAGAGCAATTTCATCTTTATTATCAATGAAATTACCGTGAAGATCTATCTTTTTTACCAATAGAAGTTTATGGCTTTTTAAATAAGCATTTTTCTGGGTAGAAACTACATTTCCACTAATCTTCGCTAGAAACATTGTTGACCGTGGAACTTTTTTTCTTCTTGTATAGAATAGACAATGGGAATACTATTAAATAAGCAAATAATAAAACTAAAGGTGAAACAGAAAGTGAGAGAGGATTATCCCATGGATCTTGCGCCATTAGGATAAAACCTAAAACAATAATTCCCATACCTATACCAAGCAGTATATAATTACTTTTATCCCAATAATTTTTAAAAGGCGAAGAAAGATCTTTTTTTTGTTTTTTGATTTTTTGTTTAATTTTTGACATTTATAATCTCATTATATGATATTTATAATAAGCCCAGCGTCGGGGGAAACACTGGGCCTTACACGAACTTGTAAATCCGAAGATCCATCAAGTAAGCATTTTAAAATTATACTAAGCATTTGCATTAATCAAGTTTTAAATTACTTAATATGATATACAATTTTTCGGACAGTATCAAATTGTAGATATGGATATTCTTTCCTCAAGATATCAATTGCATCACTAGCATTTACATTTTCATTTCTAAGAAGTTTGAATTTTTTTCTAATTTGGTAATCTCTGAGAGACTTTTCATTCAAAAGTCCTTTGCTATCAAGGAGATTAAAAGTTTCATCGCTGATAAGTTCTGAAAGAGGATTATCACTTTCTTGATCAAATAACATGGCTAGCCTCATTAATAAGTTTAGGTAATGGAAAATGTAGCCTTATGTTATATAACCTCCAGAAATAGTGCCCCTAATTAGCTAATTATCGAATTAAAAAGCAATGAATTTATTCATGACCTACAAAAAAAAATATGTGAACTATTAATTTGCAAGAGACGGGAATTAATGCTATTTTTGAAGCCCTCAAAAAATGAAACACTTTGAGGATGTATTGAAAAAAAAATAAAAAATACTTGACTTCGATTCGGGAAAAACCTATTTTAGAAGTCTGTATTTGAAACAGTTCTTTGACAGAGTGAGTGACTAAATTAAAATTTAGTGTTAGCAAAAATAAGATTACGTCAATTTTTAAAAATTTACAACGGAGAGTTTGATCCTGGCTCAGGACGAACGCTGGCGGCGTGCTTAACACATGCAAGTCAAGG
>SWCC01010216.1_pt1 | contig 65298 bp, 51 predicted proteins | sample 4692971 | NCBI WGS metagenome assembly SWCC01 (sample SAMN10267277, study PRJNA491770) | bioreactor metagenome | isolation source: DHS bioreactor inoculated with subseafloor sediment | place: Japan: off Shimokita Peninsula | collected 2006-08
TTCATTGTAGTAAATTCATTGTAGTAAATTCATTGTAGTAAATTCATATCAAATCATCCCTATATATCATACTTTAGAACGATTCCAATCACCGCTTGATTGATTATTTTTGTATAAAACAAAGATCCAATTATGTAGTAACGAATTTTCTCTTGAAAGTTGTAGTAAACAATAAATATTTTAATATAAGGGTTAAAATGAAATATCGATACTCACTTTTAATAACATTATTTTTTTCAATTTCTATTTATTCACAAACAGGAACAATTTCCGGAATAATTAAAGATGCAACTACAAATGAGGTTTTAATTGGAGCAAATGTTATAGTAAACGAATTGGTCAACATTGGAGCTGCCTCTGATATAGATGGAAAGATTAAGATTATTGCTCCGGTTGGGAGTTATTCTCTCCGTGTCAGTTTGATCGGTTACCAACCTGTAGTTAAAACAGATGTTATTGTGAAAAGTAATAGTGAAATATTTATAAATGTATCACTTGCCACAACAACCCTTGAGATAAGTGAAATTAAAGTGATAGCAGATTATTTTGATAAAAATATAATTGAAAACAATCTTAGTACAGTTGCTCTTGGAGTTGAAGAAGTTAGAAGATCTCCAGGTGCTTTGGGAGATTTTCAAAGAATTCTTCAATCAATGCCGGGAGTTTCATTCTCCAATGATCAAACAAACGAACTTCTTGTTAGAGGCGGTTCACCTAATGAAAACTTGACCGTATTTGATGGTATGGAATTGCATTCAACAAATCACTACCCTAATGAGTTTAATTCCGGTGGACCAATAAATATGATAAACACTGATCTAATTCAAGATATACGATTTTCGACTGGTGGCTTCATTTCAAAATATGGAGATAAATTATCATCGGTTATGCACATCAATACACGAGAAGGTTCGCGAATTGTTCCATTTACTGGGGAAGCGAATTTAAATATGGCTGGAATTGGAACAATTCTGGAAGGCGGAATAAATAATGGGAAAGGATCATGGTTGATTTCTTTCCGCAAAAGTTACATTGACTTAATTGCAGGTGGAGTAGGACTAAAAGCAATTCCTAAATATTATGACGGTCAATTTAAAATTGCTTACGATTTATCAAAGAATCACAAAATGAGTTGGTCCGGAATTTATGGAAACGATAAAATTATTGTAGACGGTGAGAGTGAGAATAAATATTTAACAAAAGCCGGCATTACGGATTCCGTTGATGTATTCGGTGTAAATGTTAAACAGAATCAATGGGCTACCGGTATTATGCTCAAGAGTTTTTGGTCAAAAAAAGTATTCTCAAATATTTCTCTTTACTCAAATAACTATCATAATGATATAAGTGTAAAAAGCAATTATACACAAAGAATATTTAATTCGAACGGCAGTATAAAAAATACTAAGCTCATTTCATCCAGAAGAGTATTTGATAACATATCAGATAATACTGAAATAGCTCTTAAAGCAGAATTTATTTACAATATTTCTAAAACAAATAAGTTTGAGTTTGGGGCATCATACAAGTATGGTGGTTATAAATCCAAAGCATTTATAGATGCTGATACAACCAGATACGATCTAAATAATGATGCCGTATTTGATCGTATTGTTATACTTCCTGGTTCTGAATTAGATACACACTTCAAGCTGTTTGATAATAATAAAACTTATATATACGTGAATGAAAATTTGAAGCTATTAAATAATAGATTGATTCTAAATTCTGGATTAAGGTATGATTATTTCTCTTACAGTGAAAAGGGAAATTTAAGTCCAAGATTCTCTGCGAGTTATTTTATAATTCCTACAATTACAAGTATTAATTTTGCTTATGGCGAATATTATCAAACACAATCATATCCTACATACGGAGATCGATATCAAACTTATGAGAATCAATATTTAAAGAATTCACACTCTAGACATTTTGTTACAGGTGTTGATCATATTATGGGTGAAGGATTAAAAGTTAGTCTCGAAGGATATTACAAAAGTTATGATGATATACCTATCAAAGAAACATATATTCATTATGATGATCACACTTTTAGATCGGAAAAAATTTTAAATATCGGAACACAGAAAGTCTATGGAATGGACCTTCTTCTTCAGCAGAAATTAGTTAAAGATATTTATGGAACTTTAAGCTTCTCGAGGATGTGGTCAAAAGTTGATGATCCAAGAATTGGTTATGAAGGGCTGTCCTATGTTTCAGATTATGATTTTCCATATGTTTTTACTGCAGTTGTTGGAAAGAGGTTTAAAAAATTAAGAACCGATTTGGATGAATTACCTTTTTATTTAAAGTATCCTAGTTATATTTTACCTTTTTCGGACGATATGGAAATAAGTGTGCGTTGGAGGTACGCTAGTGGTAAATCATACTCCCCAAAACAATACGTCACATCGGAGCAGCATAGAGTTGGTGGAACCTCATGGACAGAAGGAGGTTGGGTTGATTCCGGCGATATCAATGGAAAAAGATATGCTCCATATCATCGTCTTGATATTGCCTTTAACAGTCGATATAACTTTGATACATGGAATTTAGTATTTACACTATCAATTCAAAATGTTTACAATAGAAAAAACATTGCAAGCTTTCAATATAATTCAGATGGTACAATTGATAATGTTTACCAGTTTTCTTTACTACCTGTTGTTGGTGTTGATTTGGAGTTTTGACTATATAGAATGTCTGGGCAGAGAAAAACAGTTGAGGTTCATCTGCTTAAATATTATGGGCAAAGTCAACTAGTAAAGATATCCTGAGAGTAATGCAGGCTATGTGAAAAAACTGAGCAGTGCGACTATTTTCACTATTACATTTTTAATCTTATCTGTTGCGTGAAGTAGTTGTTCTAGTAATTCTTTTAAGAATGCAGGTATTTTATAATAAAAAGAGGTATTCAATGAAGAATAAAAAAATAATTGAAATTGACAGTGATAACGAAATTATGAGAAAGGAATTTAATAGTTTAATTTCTAAAGTATTTCCAAGTATCAGCTTTAAAGAATGGTATTCGAAAGGGTTTTGGACAAAAAACTATATCCCATTTTCTATAATGGAATCCGGAAAAATAATTTCAAGTGCATCAGCTGCAATTATGAATATAGTATATCAAGGCACGAATTGTAAAGCTATTCAGATTGGTGCAGTGGGAACACTACCTGAATATCGCAATCAAGGATTGTCTCGTGATTTAATGAACCATATTATGGATAAATATATGGACGAAGTTGATTTTTTCTTTCTACACGCAAATGAAACAGTATTAGAGTTCTATCCAAAATTTGGATTTAGAAGTGTGAAAGAAAATGTATTTGTGGTGGAAACTAGTATCCCGAAACCCAAATATTCGGCAAGGAAATTAAATATCGACGATGGAAGAGATTTTGTAATTTTAAAAAATCTTATTGAAAATCGTGAATTATTAACAATAACATTTGGTGCTGAAGATTATGGATTTATAACAATGTGGCATGTTTTTAACCTGTATCGGGACAATTTGTATTATCTTGAAAAAGAGAATGTAATAGTTATCAAAAGCGAAAAGAAAGATACAGTGCATGTTTTAGATGTAATATTTTATAATTCCCTTGACTTAGATTCGATATTACCAAAAATAATTGAGTCTGAATCAATAAAACAAATAAACTACTATTTCCCGCCTGATCAACTCAATTATAAATATGATAAAGCACTGAAAGAAGATAGTGGTTTGTTTATACTGGGGGATATAGAATTAGGAAGTATTCCATATAGGTTCCCAGAAACAGCAGTAACTTAAAATTAATGGCAAGAAAATGAAGCTTAGAATTAATTGTCCAACTGGAAAATTTTCGTATCGTATAAAAGGAGATAAATATGGAGTGGTTTGAAACATTATACAAAGAAGATTATTTGAAGTTATGTGGATTTGGATCACTTGAACAAACGATAAAAGAAGCAGAGTTTATTGTAAATGTGTTGAAGTTAGACTCTAATTCAAGGGTTTTGGATTTATGCTGTGGCTTTGGACGGCATACACATGAAATTTCAAATCTTATTAATTGTCAAATAGTTGGTATTGATTTATCTGATGAATATTTAAGCATAGCCAGAAAGAAATATTCAGCTCCGAATATTAAATACCTCAAAGGAGATATGAGAAATATTCAGATTAAAGAGCAGTTTGATGCAGTTACGAATTTATTTACTTCATTTGGTTTTTTTGAAAGTGACGAGGATAATGAAAAAGTTATTCAGCAGGTAAATAAATCTTTAAAGAACGGAGGGCTGTTTCTCTTAGACATTGAAAACAAGTTCAATTTCGTATTGAATGACGTTTTAAAGAAAGAATATCATTGGCAGCAAATAGATAATCATAAATATTGTTTCATATTTAATGAGTATGATCTTGCTAATGAGAGAGAAATATTTAATGCAAAAATAATTGAAAGTGATAAAGAAGAAATCAATGTTGGGTATAACATAAGACTTTATTCATTGCCAGAGTTAAAAAGTTTATTTAAAAGAAACGGTTTAGAGCTAATCAATTTCTGGGGTGATTTTGATAAAAGCGAATATTCAATTCACAGTCGAAGGTTAATCACATTAGCAAAGAAAACAACTAGTTTATAAGACTATTAGTTGACAATAGTTTTCTTGAATAAATATGTTCTGATTACACCTTTAATTGGCTCAAGAAGTTCTCAGTATACGATCTCTCATCCCTTAAAATCATACTTTTGGTTGATTCCAACCTCTTCATAATAATTTATTTTTGTAATGAAACTGTTGATCATAAAATATTGTAAACCGAAACGTTAAAGATAAATTGGATGTAACCAAAATTCTCAATTTCGAATAACTTCTTTGGGGATAATAGAAGAAAATAAATTCGATGTATTTGTAATAAATATTAAAACAATATGGATTAATGAAAATGAATAAAAAAAAACCGAGCCAAACCGCTTATAAAGTTGCTTTAAATATTTTAGCACTGGATTCAGTGCCGGAAATGAATGACATTCTACCAGAAGGGATAGTAAAGACAACAGAAGAATTATTAGTTGCTTCCGGTGTTTTAAGTAAATCAGCAGCTAGGAGATATCGTTCCACTCGAATGGTTTCTATTCTTAAAGCATTGGATTGGATCGCACCTGGACAGTTTAAAGCTTTTGGATATAGAAAAGCATTCTTTGAGCAACAAATTAGAGAGGGAATTAAATCTGGAGCTACACAAGTGCTTCTTTTGGGAGCTGGATATGACGTCCTAGGATATCTTTGGGCATTAAGTTTCCCCAAAGTAAATTTCTTTGAAATTGATGAACCAGCTACAGCCACAATTAAAAATAAGGGAATTAATTCATTAGGGAAACCCGATAATCTTCAGATAATTAGTGAAGATCTTAGTAGGCATAAATTAGTTGATGTTCTTAAATCAAATTACATCTGGAGTACATCGGGCAAAACTATTATTATAGCTGAAGGCTTGCTAATGTATTTACCTTCGTTATCAGTACAAGATTTATTAGAGCAATGTGCAACAATTACAGGAGCAGAATCACGATTCGCTTTCTCATTTATTGGGAAGGATAAAAATAATAAACCGGATGCCGGTCGATTACTTTTATGGTCATTAAAAAAAGGCGGAGAGCCATGGCTATGGTATGCAAACCGGGAAGAAGTTGTTCAATTATTGAACGAAACCGGTTGGAAGTATTCATTTGATTTGGTAGGAAAGAATAAGAAAATGGGTATAGAACTTTTTGGTGCAGCAATTAGGGTGTAGTAATTTGAGAAAAAGAATTTTGACAAATCATTAACAATAAATGAAATGTTATAAAACTAAATGAGAAAGATAATTATTACTTTCGTTCTACTAGTATATTTCAACTAAATGGTGGGCTAAATGAACAAAATAGAAATGAGTAAAGAGAATCAAAATGATTGTTCAATAAGAGTAGAGGTTAACCAATCTATTAAGGCTCCTGCTAAAGAGATCTTTTCTTTGGCTTGTCCAGTCATGGAATACAAATGGATCCCGGGTTGGAAATGTGAACTTATTCATTTTCCAAATGGGCATATGGAACAGGGGTGTATATTTAATGAGATTTTATCAGCCCCATTATTAGCGGACAGTATTGCTCAGAAAACCACCTGGACAGCTGTACTGTACGAACCGGATAAGCATCGAGTACATTTTCGATTAGATAATAAAATTTCCTCTTCTCTTTATAAAATTGAGTTTGAAGCGGATGCTTCAGGTGAAACGAAAAGTAGACTTGAGTTAACCTATACACCTCTAAATAATATGAGAATTGGAACTTTGAAAAAAGGCGGTGAAGCCAAATTAAGATTAATGATTTCTGCACTTTCCCTCATGCTAAAATACTATTGCGAACATGGTGAGATGGTTAAAACCTCTGAGATAATAAAACTGTCTATGCAAGTAAAAGAAAGGACTTCCAAAGACCGAATCCGATCACTCTTAAATAAATTGGTAATGATGGTCATGCAAGATGAGTCTAGAAAAAAGTTTCAAAAGGGCCTCCCGATTAGAAAAGTAAAGTACATTTGAACGGAGAATGAGAAATGAAAATAAGACAAGTATTTACTTCATATAGTAGCAAGGATGATACTCATCCCAGACAATTTAAATACTGCCCTTTTTGTAGTGTAAAGTTATCATTAAATGAGAACGGGAGTAAACAACGACCAACGTGTCCCAATTGCGGATACATTCAATATACAAATCCATTGCCAGGTGTGGTAGTAGTAATTGAAAAGAATAATAAAGTACTCTTGGGAAAAAGAGTGGAGGGTTTTGGAAAAGGGAAATGGTGTTTACCTCAGGGATACATTGAGTTTGAGGAGGATTTTTTAACTGCTGCAATACGAGAAGTCAAAGAGGAAACAGATCTCGATGTTGAGATAAAGGCGATTATTAATGTTGTTTCAAATTTAATTTCACCAAAATTACATACAGTCACTATTGTTTTGCTAGGAAATGTTAAAGCTGGAAAACCATGTGCAGGTGATGATATGGAAACTTTGGAATGGTTTCCCTTCTCAGGGTCTCTGCCAGAAATGGCTTTTGGGGCTGACGAATATATAATTAAAAGATATCAGGATATAAAACTTAAAAGAATGCTACCCGTTGATCCACTTTTTTCGTTTAATATTTCTTTTTAGGAATAGCATCATGGCAATTAATATGAATCAAGTAAAAAAAAAGTGCATTTTGACTAGTGTAGCAATAATCTACTTATTAATTGTAGTTAGTTCACTATTTTTTACTTTGCTAAATACCTAATCTCAATAATTATTAAAATACTATCCTTGAATCATCATTAAATTTGTTTTATTGTGGAATAATTCATTTGGAAATACTAATAACGTTTGCTACACTTTGTTTTATAATAACAGCTACACCGGGCCCATCTACTATGTTTATAACTTCAATGAGTCTAAAATATGGATTCAGGAAGTCTATTTATATAGTATTTGGTGAAGTCACCGGATGGTTATTATATTTGCTACCCACTGCATTTGGGCTAGGATCGTTTATACAGGACAATACGGAAGTTTTGGTGTACATTAAATATATCGGTGCAGTTTACCTGCTATATATAGCTTATCAGTCATTTAGAGTCAATAAAGTAGGTCATCTTGATGATGTTGATGTTAGAGCTGGATCAAATTTCACTTTATATAAACAAGGATTCTTTGTTTGTATTTCAAATCCAAAAGTAATACTGTATTATGCAGCGTTTCTACCTCAGTTTATTAAACCTAATGGTGATGAACTGTTTCAAATAATGATTTTATCAATTATAGATCTATCTATAGGATTTATAATTTACAGTGGATACGCGTATGCAACGGATAAGATTAAAATGCTATTATCAAATGATTTTATGAATAAGTATATCAATAAGGTAATTTCCGGTGTTTATGTTACACTAGCAATAGCGATACTTGGTGTTTTTTAATTAAAGAGAAGTTTTATAAATGACATTTGAAACTTGGTTGTTGTATTTAATTCCTGCGCTAATCGCAGCTGGTTCACCTGGTCCAGCAGTAATCTTGATAATGACGAGATCCATAGAATATGGATGGAAGCATACAATAATGATTCCTTTAGGTAATATAACTGCATTGCTAATAATGAGCATTATATCTGTGTCCGGATTAGGATTAGTATTACAGACATCTGAGACAGCTTTTCTTGCAATCAAAATCTTTGGGGCAGCATACCTCATTTATATGGGTATTCGTCAGTTTATAAATAAAAAGTCTAAAATTGTACTTGAAACTATGAATATGTTGGGAAATGAATCTAAAGTAAAATTATTTTGGGAAGCATTTGGTGTTGCTATAAGTAATCCCAAGGCTATAATATTCCTGGGTGCATTATTCCCACAGTTTATCAATGTGGAAAACCCTATTGTACCACAATTCTCTATTCTTATTCTTACAATTATGACATTATCTGTATTGTTCTTACTCCTTTATTCTTTGCTGGCATCTACAGTGAGAGTATGGTTGAGTAAGAATAGTAGAATCAAATATTTTAATAGAGCATCAGGAACTGTCTTCTGTTTGCTTGGAATAATACTAGGGATATCGATATGATCTCAATGGCAGGAAAAAAATGAATTATCTATTGATAAAGACAAAACTTTAAAAGAAAATAAAAAAAAATTATGAGTGATGAAAACAAATCAATTCATGAGTTTGATTTTGAATTAATCTGCGAATATTATTCAAACTTGGAACGACAAGGACCAGGCAGCCCTGAAGTGACGATTAAAGCATTGAGTTTTATCGATAATCTCAACGACAAATCAGTTGTTGCTGACATTGGCTGCGGATCAGGCGGACAGACAATGATATTAGCACAACATGTACCAAGAAATATTACCGGTATCGACCTTTTTCCTATTTTTGTCGACCTGTTCAATCGGAATGTTGAGAAACTGAGTCTTCAGGATAGAGTAAAAGGTATTGTTGGCTCGATGGATAATCTGCCTTTCCATGATGAAGAATTAGACCTGATGTGGTCAGAAGGAGCAATCTACAATATTGGTTTTGAACGGGGGCTTAATGAATGGAGGAAATTCCTGAAAACAGGAGGATATGTTGCTGTTTCGGAAGTATCGTGGTTTGGAGAAGAGCGTCCTACTGAGATCGATGAGTTTTGGATGGATGCTTATCCGGAAATAGACACTATCCCCAATAAGGTAGCGCAAATGCAAAAAGCCGGTTATATTCCGGTTGCAACTTTTATTTTGCCCGAAAATTGCTGGACAGAACATTTCTATGCACCACAAGTAAATGCACAGAAAGTTTTCCTTGAGAAAAATGCAGGCAATAAAGCTGCCGTAGAATTTATCGCAAACCAAAGACATGAAACTCAGTTGTATTATAAGTACAAAGAGTATTATGGCTATGTTTTCTATATAGGGAAAAAGATTTAAATCAAATGATTTAATAATTGATACGTATCAGACATCTAACAAGTGCATGAACACGGCCGCGATAAAGCACGTTGCGACGGTTATGCTGTTGTTAGGTGGTTCTGAGTCATTTTGGTTTGGAGAATATTATCTTGCACCAATTATGTTAAATAATCTGGATGTTTTATATTACATTTTTTAGAAAATGGAGAGATTATGGATCTCGTCTTAATGGTATTGACAGCCGGTGTGCTTGGGACGATAGTGATGGATATGCTTAACCTTTTCTTCGCCCGTATTGAAATGATTTCCAAGGTGGAAGTAAACATGATTGGGAGGATGGCTGTGGGTTGGACACGCGGTCGTTTCTGTTACGGGCATCCAAGTGAAATGGAAAAGGTTGCAAATGAAATTATTTACGGTTATATCACGCACTATGCAATCGGCGTAGTGCTTTCAATTCCATACATAATCGGTTGGTATCTTTTGATTGGTGGGAATCCATCGCTAATATGGGCAATTGCCTATGGGATTGCAACGACTGCCGCCTCATGGTTCTTCGTATACCCTAGCATGGGATTAGGTGTATTTGGCAGAAAGTCACCAGAAGGTTTTAGGGCAGTTCTCTCAAGCCTTGCCAATCACCTATTCTATGGTGTTGGTCTTACTTTGGGAATTGCACTAGTATAAGTAACTGAAAGGATGGATCCAGAAATGTGAACAATTACCACCTAACAAGCGGTTCAAGCTGACCGCGCTTTCGCTTCGGCGATTGTGATTTATTTTAGTTAGTAGTTCCGTTATAAAATTGTTGTTCAAGTTTTGATAAAAGAGTACTCCCGCCGAAAAGAGTGGCGGGAACTTTTCGATAAATTATTGGCGCTCTGCAAAAGTTAATTGTCGCAGATTGTGGCGATAGCTTATCCGCAACGCTGTTAGAGAGAAAAGCAATTGACGATTTGGCAAGCAGAACTTATTCAGGGTACTGAACTTATGGGTCGAAATATTTTAGTCCAATGGTATTTTTTTGACGTGCCTATTCAATTGCTTATCTACCACAAATATTAGGTTACTATAACTGAATCTTAATTGTTTTTATTATTTCTGAATCTAGTTTTGTATCATTATATCTGAAGAGATTTATTTGGATGTAGTTTTGGATATAACAAGCATTAAAGTTAATTTATAATGTAATGAGTTTGGATAATCAATAATTTATAAGGAATAAATTTTATCGAAATAGTTGAACATCTTTTATTGCTTGGTGGCATACAAGGGATTTTACTTGCACTATTGCTTTACAGCAAAAAGAGTAATCATACAGCAAATGTGGTTCTTGCCGCAGCAATTTTTGCTCTATCGCTAGATGTTTTTCACTCTGCTTATATAATATTTGAATATTATTTAGATTTTCCACACCTTGTAGGAATTACATTTGCATTCCCTTTTTTATATGGACCAGTATTTTACTTGTATGCAAAACTAATTAGTTCAAATACTATTGTTTACAACTATAAATTATATGTTCATTTTATTCCATTCATTCTTGTGGTTCTTTATGGTGTGTTTTTTGTCTATTTAGAAAATCCCGATTTTAAGATTGCATTAGTAAGGGGTGAGTTAAAAAATCCACTACCTGGAATTTTCTATCTAGATTATTTAAAACCCATTCATGGAATTATTTATGTCTCATTTACAGTAAGGGCTGTCCTAGATTTTAATAAAAAAATAAAAAACTCTTTTTCAAATATTGAAAAAATAAATCTGAACTGGCTGAGACATTTATCAATTGGATTAAGCATAATATGGTTTATTGTCCTTTTAAGTTATGTTGTGAATGTAATAACAGTTAAAGATGTAGAAATGGATCATTTAATTTATTTAGCGGCTTCTGTTTTAATTTACTCAATCGGGTATTTAAGTCTACGCCAACCTCAAATCCTAACACAAGACAAACAAGTTATAGAAACCGAAAAGACTTTTATCCAAGATGAAAAAATTGGGACAAGAAAAAGTTATCAAAAATCTGGACTGACAAGTACTGATTCTATAAATTATTTGAACAAACTTATGCAAATTATGGAAACAGAGAAGCCATTTTTGAATAGTGATTTAACTCTACAAAATTTATCTGAATTGGTTTCAATTTCTACCCATAATTTGTCAGAAATTATTAATACTCAACTTGAACGTAATTTTTATGATTTTATAAATAGTTATAGGGTAAAAGAAGTTCAAAGAAGACTAGATAATAATGATTCTGATATTTATAGCATACTAGCAATTGCTTTAGAATCAGGCTTTAATTCAAAATCATCATTTAATACAACATTCAAGAAACACACAAACAAAACACCTTCTCAATATCGGAAACAAATAAAGTAATCCTTTATTAGAATTTCATGTAAACTTATTTCAATAATAGGATAATAAACCAAATCAAAACAATAATTACAAAAATTAAACTGGTTGAAAATGCTATTTTTTCTCTCAAGAATAATACCTCAATTAATGCTAAATAGAGAAAAGGTATAGTCAAGCTATACCTATTAAAATAACAAAACTAAATTGTTCATTTAAACTATTAGTCTTCTTTAAATTAAAATCCAAATTTAAATGCCAAGTCCATTGACCACCCACTGAAGCTTGCATTTGAAAATTTAGAATAATTTACACCGGAGGCCATTCTATAGTTGACAGCATAACCTAATCCAAACCAATCTGTTAAATTGTAGTTGATTGATGCACCCGGTTCCATAATAAAGAAATAGTCATGACCACCCAATTCTACAAACTCAGCCCTACCAGCTCCAATCATCATAGTTCCAGTTAAAGAAAATTTCTTAGAAAAAAAGTAATTATAGCTCGCTTCAACACCGCCATAACCAAGGTTAAGTTCATCTCTACCATCTCGATTAATATAAGTGCTTTCTATATGATCAGGAATTAATCCATGAGCAACCAGACCCAGACTATATTGTTTGTTGAAATTATACCCTATCCTCATTCCTCCCAAAAGTCCCCAATCACCGTTAAGTCTAGCTGCTTTTGAAACCACATCTATATATACGCGATTGTAGTTGTCACTTCCCAAGTTGTGGGCGTCAAAATTTTGAGCAGATAATTGAACTGAAAATAAAATTGTAGAAATTGCCAATATTATATTTCTCATTTTGTCCTTCTCTTTGTTAAAAAATTGTTGATGTAAATTTGAGTAAATAACAAAATTATTTCGCTCTTGCCAATGGGTGCATACCAAAGGATCTTTAATTGTTGGTTCAAACCAGTGGGATTAGTCCTTTTTAGTGAAGAATGAGTAAATAAATATCGATGGAATTATATTACTGATAATTTTAAGTATACTTATTGTTGATCAGCAGATATTTCTTATTCTCATGTTAAATTCACATCTTTTAGTAAATTCTAAATTTAGCACATGATCTACAGGCAAGCGTTAGGCATATGTTGATGCAAATAAACATAAATTAGTCGTGCTACAACTGAAATTGCTCTGTTAAATGGGTATTAAATTATTTTATCTATTTATTTGAGTTAATTAATTGTTGACAAACCTAAACAATATTTTTAGTTTACAATCGTAAATATATTCCACAACGCGAGAAACTTTTTTACTTACTGTCTCAAACATTCTCTCCTGTATATTTCTTTGTTTCTCCAATAGTTGGGGAATCTCACTTTAGGAAATGACAATATTTTGCTTAATATTTAATTGAATTATTAAGTTGATTTATTCTAAAACAATGACAATTGACAGTCACAAAGTCATATATCAATACAAGACAAACGAATCCTGAAAGCTAATTATTAGTACTGTTCATAGTATTGAATAGAATATTTTTGTTAAACATTCATGGAGAAATAGCAATGATAAAAACTATTTTATCTTTGATTTTCCCAATACTCACTTTCCTATTTGTATATAATCAAGATTGCCTGGCACTAGATAAAGATACTATTAAAATAGCTGTTGTTTTTGACGGACCAAATCATCTCAACAATACTGTGTTAAGTCTGGTTAAAAAAGAAATTATTGAACTTACTAAAGCTGAATTTGACATTGATTTCCCAAATAGTAAATCTATTGATGGTGGTTGGAACCTAAAAAGAATTAAATCAACTATTGATAAACTACTTGTGGATGATGAGGTAGATATTATAATAACTTTGGGTGCAATTGCATCGGACAATATTGTGAAACGAGGAGATTTACAAAAGCCGGTGATTGCTCCGTTTATTGTTGATGCCAAAATTCAAGGACTTCCACCTTATGATGGAAAAAGTGGAATCAAGAATCTGAATTACATAGTAGTTCCTTTCACTACCCCAAACACTTTGAAAGATTTTCAGAATTTAGTGGAATTTGAGAATCTAGCCATTATTTATAATGATATTTACCTGAACGCAATACCTGCATTGGAAGAACGAACAAATAGAATTGCCGAGAGTTTGGGAATAAAAACTTATTCATATAGAGTAAAAAAAACTGTTGATGAAATTGTGGAAAACTTTCCACCCGAAATTGAAGCAGTATATATTTCACCTCTTCTCGAATTAGAACTTATAGAATTTAACAAATTAGTTACAGAAATAAATAATAGAAAGCTCCCCAGCTTTTCAATTATGGGATTACATGAGATTGAGAGTGGTGTGTTAGCAACCAATAGATCCAATATATTTCCGCGTATTGCTAGAAGAATAGCAATTAATCTTCAGCGAATTTTACTTGGGGAGAAACCACAGGAACTAGAAGTTTATTTTGAGCCAGGCGAACAATTAGCTATTAATATGAAAACCGCCAGAGAAATCAATGTACATCCCAAATGGAGTGTTTTAATAGAAGCTGATCAAATTGATGAGGAAATTAGTGAAACTGGAACAGCTTTAGATTTGAAATCAGTAATAAATGAAGTTGTTAAAGTTAATTTGGATGTTTTATCCCAAAAACGAAATGTATCAGCAGGGTCAGAAAATATTGATATTGCTCGATCAAATTTGCTACCACAAATTGATATTGTTGCCACTGGTTTGATGATTGACAAGGATAGAGCTGAATCCAGTTTTGGAACACAACCAGAACGATCGATTACTGGTTCTATATCAGCTACTCAATTAATTTATTCTGAGCAGGCATGGGCAAATTTAGCCATACAAAATTCACTTCAGCAATCGAGAGAATTCGAGCTTGAGCAGATTCGGCTTGACATAAGTTTATCTGCAGCCCAAACATTTTTAAATGTTTTAAGAGCAAAGACCTTTGAAAGAATTCAGAAGGAGAATTTAAAGAGAACAAAATCGAACCTGGAAATTGCTAGGGTCCGAGAGTCAATAGGAAGTGCTGGACCGGCTGAAGTTTACCGCTGGGAAAGTGAACTTGCTATCAACCGTAATTCCGTTATTCAGACAATTGCACAACGAAATTTAACTGGAATTGAATTGAATAGATTATTGCATAGAAACTTGGAGGAGAAAATTATTTGTATCGAAGCAAATGTATATTCTGAAAACTTGATGAATTCAAAAAATACTCTTCCGAGATATTTGGGAAATCCCCATTCGTTTGACATCTTTAAGGAATTTATGGTAAAAGAAGGATTGAATAATTCGCCGGAATTGGCATCATTAAATGCAGCAATACAAGCACAGAAAAGGGTAATAACCTCGACATTAAATAAATATTGGGCACCTACTCTCGCTTTGCAAACTGAATTTTCAAGTTTAATTTCAAAGGAGGGTGCTGGAAGTAATATACCAACTTCAATTAATGATGAAAATTGGAATGTAGCTTTGAATTTATCCTTCCCGTTATTTGACGGCACTAAAAAATATGCGGAGAATAGACAGGCAGCAGAAGAACTAGAACAACTTCGGCTTCAGCATAGATCAATTGCAGAGAAAATTGAACAAGGAATCAGATCTAAGTTATATCTAGTGGGAGCATCATTTGCCGCAATCCAAGAACTTAAACAAGCAGCAGAAGCTGCCAATAAATCATTAAAAGTTGTTCAAGATGCTTACGCACTTGGTGCGGTTTCAATACTCGATCTTTTAGATGCTCAAAATGCAGCCTTAGTTTCTGAAGAGCTTGCTTCAAATGCAGTATTTGATTTTACAATTGATTTGATGTCGGTGGAACGAGCAGTAGGGAAATTCTATTTACAAATGAGTGAGGATGAAGCGCAGGATTATCTTCAACGTTTGGAAACTTTTTATATTGAACAGGGATTGGGAAAAAAAACAGAAAATTAAATATTTTATGTGTGCTAAAATATTGGAGGCAAAATGATTACTAAATCAACTTTAAATCGGTATTTAGCTTTAATCATAACTGGACTATTTATTATCTCTTGTGGAGATGACCAGAAAATAACTGAAATAATTCGACCAGTACGTACAGAACAAGTATTCTCAACGGGAGGAGAACGAGTCCGTACATTTGCAGGTGTTGTTCAATCAGGTAAAGAATCAAAATTGAGCTTTAAAGTACCTGGCAACGTACAGAAAATAAATGTAGATATTGGCAGTAAAGTAAGAACCGGACAAATTATAATAAAACTTGATCCTACCGATTATGAAATTCGGTTTAGGGAAGCTGAGAATGCACGAGACCTTGCAAGGGCATCTGAAATACAAGCAGAATCAAATTATAAAAGAGTAAGAGCACTTTATGAAAATCGTAGTGCATCAAAAAGTGCGCTTGATGCAGCGAGGGCAGCCTATGAATCAGCACATGAACAGGATAATATATCTAAAAAACGCAGGAAGTTAGCTGGAAATCAATTGGAATATACATCACTTAAAGCTCCGACAGCAGGAGCTATTTCTGATATTATGGTTGAAGAAAATGAAAATGTTCAGGCAGGTCAACCTGTTCTTTTACTTACGTCAGGATCAGACCTTGAGGTAAAAATTGCAATGCCGGAAGTGTTAATCGCACAAGTTCGAGAAGGCGAAAATGTAATTGTGGCAATGGATGCTTTAAAAGGGGAAAAAATTAAAGGAGAAATTTCAGAAGTTGGTGTTGCATCGGTTGCATTTACAACAACCTATCCGGTAATGGTACGTTTTATTGAAACCGATCCGGATATTCGCTCTGGTATGGCAGCAGAGGTAATGATTACTTTTAAAGCTGTTAGTGATCGTGAGTGTTATATGGTTCCACTGGCAGCAGTTGGCGAAGATCGTCTTGGAAGATTTGTTTTTGTTGTTGAACCATCTGATACGGGTTTTGGTATTGTTCACAAAAAAACTGTGGAGATTGGTGAACTTACACCGGATGGAATAGAGGTATTGGAGGGCCTTGAAGATGGAGATTATCTTGTAACAGCGGGGGTTTCCAGAATTCAGGATAGTCTTAAAGTAAGGTTTAACAAACCGGGAGAAGAAAAATGAACATCACCCGTTTTGCTATAGAAAAAAATAGAATCACAATAGCTTTTATTATTATTATTATTATTGGTGGTCTGACTGCATACAATAAAATTTCTCGAGCGATGGAATCTAGTTTTGTTATTCGCTGGGCACTAATTACTACTGATTTTCCGGGTGCCAGCCCGGAACGTATGGAAATGCTAATCTCGGATCCAATAGAAAAGGTAGTTCAGGAAACACCGGAATTGGATTTTGTGCAAAGTACATCCGTAATAGGTTATTCAAGTGTATTTGTTCGCCTCAAGGATCAATTCACGGATACACAACCTATCTGGGATGATTTAGAACGTCGCCTAGATGATTTAGGACCTACTTTGCCTTCGGGAATCAAGGGACCTGATCTCACTTACGATTTTGATGAAACATATGGTATTCAAGTAGCACTAATAGCAGAAGGATTTTCCTATGCTGAATTGAAAGAAGTAGCAAAGGAATTACGGGACGAAATATTACAAGTACCGGATGTTTCCGAAGCATTAATCGTTGCAGATCAGCAAGAAAGGATTTTCCTGGAGTTTAATAATGCGCGCCTAAGCGAACTCGGAATATCACCCGATTATATCTTAGGTTATGCACAAACCAGAAACATAATCTTACCAGGTGGAAAAATCAATTTTGGGAGTGAAAAAATTGTTTTAGAACCAACCGGTAATTTTCAAACAATAGATGATTTAAAATCTACTCTTATGGTTTTACCTGGAACTCAGGATATTGTTAATTTAGAAGATATAGTAAACATTACCCGGGGATACCAAGATCCTCCCTCATCAATCATGCATTTTAATGGTGAAACTTGTATTGGCCTGGCGATTTCTATGCGAGAAGGGGGAAATATCATAAAACTTGGTGAGAATATAAACAAATTGCTAGATGAATTAAAACCAAACTATCCCATTGGCGTTGAATTTGATAACTATTATTTCCAACCGAAAGAAGTCCAACGCTCTGTGGATGATTTTGTAAATAATATCCTTCAAGCCATAGCAATAGTAATGATAGTTATGATGATCAGCCTAGGTTTACGAACCGGTGTGTTGGTTTCTACACTTATTCCCATGGTGATGTTAATCAGTGTACTGATAATGAATGCATTTGGAATTGTACTTCATATGGTTTCGTTAGGTGCCTTATTAATTTCGCTGGGTATGCTCGTTGACAATGCTATTGTCTTAGCAGAATCAATCTCATTTCAAATCGGCAAAGGAAAGAAACCTGTTGATGCAGCAATTGATTCAGCGACTGAACTACGTATTCCGTTGCTTGTAGCCTCACTAACAACATGTGCTGCATTTTTACCTATTTACATTGCAGATTCTTTGGTTGCCGAATATTGTGAAAATCTTTTTATAGTAACCTCCATTGCTTTGATATCCTCGTGGCTTCTTGCAATGACCATGACACCGATGCTTTGTGCAAAATATTTGAAACCGACTAAAAAAAGAAAAGACATTAATTTCAGTTCGAAATTTTATCGCACTTATCGTCAGATATTAACTACTTCTTTAAATCATCCTAAAACGTCAGTGTTAGTTGTATTGATTATCTTTTTTGTTGTAATGTCGCTTTTCCCTCTAATTCCTCAAACATTTTTCCCACCGTCCGATCAGGAACGATTTTACGCTAGGTTGGAAATGCCACTCGGAACGCCCATAGAAGCTACAGAAAAAGTTGCTAAGCAGATTGATGCATTTGTTGAGAAAGAGGTTCAAATTAATGAAAATCGGGAAGACGGTGTTATAAAATGGGCTACGTTTATTGGTAATGGACCTCCACGAACAGAGTTTGGAGATCCAGGTGGTGGCGGTACACCACAAGCAATTTATATGATGTTTGAAACTACAACCTATAAAAATATATTTCAGTGGATAAAACCAATTGAAAATTATTGCCTAATGAATTTTCCGGACTTAGAAGTTTTAGTTGATAGATATGGAAGTGCTGCTGGAGCAGATACTCCTATTGAGGTTCGTCTTTACGGAAAAGACGTTGATGAAGTATTTAAAGTTGCAGATGCTCTAAAAGTGAAATTACGTTCAATCTCCGGAACAAAAACCATTAAAGACAGTTGGGGACCTCGAGCAAAAAAATTATTAATTAAAGTTAATGAGGCACGTGCGAGAAGAGCAGGTGTTACAAATTATGATGTTGCAACTACACTTCAAGGCGCATTAACAGGTTTAACTATTTCCGAATTCCGTGAAGATGATAAAGTGATACCTATTGTATTACGATCCGAAGCAAAATACCGTGAAGATATTGGAAAGTTGGAAAGTCTTAATATCTTTTCTAAGACAAGCGGTAAATTAGTAACATTAAGACAAGTAGCAGATATTGAAGTCGTCTGGGAGCCTTCAGGTATTTTCAGAAGGAACCGATTGAAAACTGTATCAGTATCATGTAAGTTAGATCCGGAAATTACTGCTGCGTCAGTTGAATCACAAATTGCACCTTGGCTAGATGAGCAGACAAAAAATTGGGGTAGGGGATATAGTTATGAATTTGGGGGAGAAGCAGAAGCTGGTGATGATGCAAATAGTTCAGTTGGTGCAAAGATGCCAATCGCTGCTTTTATTATTCTTCTGTTATTAGTTGGTCAATTTAATTCATTTAGAGCAGCAGCAATTATTTTAAGTACAATACCTCTTGGTCTAATAGGAGTTACAATTGGTTTAATAGTAGCTGATTCGTATTTCGGATTCATGACTTTACTTGGAGTGACATCGCTGGCTGGAATTGTGATTAACAATGCCATTGTTTTGATTGACCGTATTAGAATAGAACTTAAAGCAGGGCTTGATGCAAGAAAAGCAATTATTGAAGCCGGTCAAAAACGATTGCGTCCTATTCTACTTACTACTGCTACAACTACTGGGGGTTTAATTCCTATGTGGATTAGTGGACAGGGAATGTGGGAAACGATGGCAATTACTATCATATTTGGATTGATATTCTCAACGATGTTTACATTGGTCTTCGTTCCGGTTTTGTATTCTCTATTATATAAAGTTAAATTCAGAGGATACCAGTACAATTGATTTAGATGGAATATGATTATTAAAATGATTAAATATGATAATCTCAATATTGCCTAGATTACACAAATTAATTGAATATTGTTCTAAACTGAAAATTAAATAGTATTAAATAATAATTAATACAATATTAATATAAAAACTATTATCATTATTTTGTATTTTTTCAATGTTCGTCAGTACGATATACTAAAGATTAAATAAGGCTTTTATTGATTACAATGCTTTTATTGTCGGTATTGTTCGTGTATTAAGTTTTGTGTACTCGACATTATAGTTTCAAGTTCTCCTCTCTTCCAGTTGAAACTTAACACTAATATTGATTATGAATTTTTAGGAAAGGTAAAACTAAGAATAAAAGAGAAAGACATTCATATTTAATGTGTTTCTCAGAAATCCTAGGTAAATAAAGTCGAACTGTAAAGAGGGGCAATAGTTATGAATGATCAAAAATATCTCCTTAAAATTAGTTCTTTTGTACTTTTGCTTCTACTTCTTAACAATCATATAAACGCTCAACAAGGAATATCCTATTCTGCGAGTTACGATTTTTTCCCATATTCAAATTTAGCTGATCCTAATAAAGACACATTTTTAGAAAATTTAAAAATCCGTGTAGCCACATTAAAATTAAAAGTTTCATATCCAATATCACTTTCCAAAAATACAATTTTGATAAATGAACTTTTGTATGATCGTTTTGATATGGATTACAAAAACTGGAATGAATTGCAAGGTGGAGAAAACATTTCTCATGGTCATGCAATTAAATATAATTTAGTGATTATGAGCTCTTTTTACAGAAATTGGTCTTTTGTCGGTGTAATTACACCTGGGCTAGCGTCGGATTTTAGATCGAAATTATCTAAGGATGATGTTACCTTTGAGGCTGCACTGATTTTCATCCATCAATTTAGTAAAAAGTTTTCACTTGGAGGCGGACTTGCATATTCGAGGCAATTCGGTGAACCTCTTCCGTTACCAGTAATGACTTTGGATTGGAACAATGGATCCAATCTGTTTGCAAAAGCAATTTTACCTGCTAATTTCGAATTTTGGTATTTAATGAGTCCAATTCTTGAACTGGGATTAGTTTTATCAGGTGATGGTAATGAGTATCACGGTGATCCGGATAGATATGGCGGAACAAATCCTAAAATGAAATACTCTGTGATTACTTTAGGACCCTCATTAAAGTATCGGCTTAGCAGAACATTTAGTCTAAATATTGACAGTGGATATACTTTTTTGCGAAAGTTTGAATTCTCCAATGAAATTTCTGGTGATGATTATAAAGAAATCCTTGATCTTAAAAATGCTGGTTATATAAGGGTAGGATTCAATTTAGGAGGATAATTATTAATTGATTATTAAACATTAATTGATAAAATGAAAAAAACTCAGTTATATAAAATTTTATTTCTAATTTCATATTGGTTAATAGCGGTATTGTTATATGTCTTTTTTGAAAAAGCAATAGAAGGGTATGTTGTCTCTTTTTATCGCATTGATGACTATGTTCAAAGTTTAACTCGTGTATTAATTATTGCAGTATCTGTAACAATTGTTGGCGCAAGTGTTTTAGCATTCTTTGAAGTATTGTATTTTAATAAGATACTTAGAAAAAGACCTCTTGGAATTGTTCTTTTAATTAAGACTGGATTCTATCTTCTCAGCATATTTTTACTTACCTCTTTAGTAACTTATATAAATCTAAGTTTTATTATCGGAAAGCCTTTATTAGATCCCGAAGTTCAAAGTAGATTTATAAATTACTTATCAAGCGTTAAACTTTGGGTGAGAATGGTGTATTGGAGCCTTGCGGTGATTTCGGCATTGTTTATTATTAATATTAGTGAAAAACTAGGTCAGGGAGTATTGTTTAACTATTTATTAGGTAAGTATCACAGTCCAAAAGAGGAAACGAGAATTTTTATGTTTTTAGATTTAACATCATCTTCACTGTTTGCAGAAAAACTTGGACATATTAAATATAGTCAACTTCTGCAGGATGTTTTTTCTGATTTAACTGATGTTGTAAGCCAGTATAATGTTCAAGTGTATCAATACGTTGGTGATGAAGTAGTATTAAGCTGGAAAAAGAAAATTGGTTATGAAAATAATAATTGCATAAAAACATTTTTCGCTTTTCAAAAAGTGATAAATGAAAAAAGTGACTACTATAATAGCAAATATGGAATTATACCTCAGTTTAAAGCAGGACTAAATTCCGGTTTCGTCACAATTGCTGAAGTGGGAGAAATGAAGAAAGAACTTGCCTATCATGGAGATGCAATAAATACAGCAGCACATATTAGGTCCGTTTGTGGAGAACATAAGAAAAAGTTGCTCATTTCAGCTGATCTTTTAAGTTATTTACCTTCATTAGATGAGGACTTTGAAATAGAATATCTTGGAGTATACCAATTGAAAGGGAAGAGAAATGTCATAGGCCTTTTTAGTGTGGAGGAGAGTATACAGACATAATAATAATCTACTCTTATTAAAACTGTTTCTGATTGCAAACTTCTGCACCTCATGAATAAAAAATAGTTAAAATTAAGATAGGATTTTACGATGTTCTTAATTCAAATTAGGGTGGGATAAAAGCCATAAAAAAAATATCAGGATCAAAAATATTTTTTATAGAATCTTATCAACTGATCTAGGCGTACTGATTGTTGATAAGCAGATTAGTAATCCATATCCCTCCAGGTAAAAAAACAATCCAATAACATAACTTTCCCTCTTACCTTATTAAAACCGTCTAATTTTAATCTAGAAATAACCTAATAAAAATAGATAGAATATCTAATTCTCAAATAATAACAAAATTTCACATCACGATTGACGTCTGATCTACACTCAGATGGAATTTTAATTATTTATAAAAAAATAATCATCTATTCGTTTTTACTATTCATTCTATATTGAAAGTGGTAAAAAAAATGTTTTTAAAAATATCACCCAATTATCAAATAGCTAATCTGGCTTATTCCTTACTTTGGGGAATGTATATCGGTATGAAATAAAGAAAATAAAAGATATCTAAATTTTTCAAACTGAGAACCTAAATCTGATAAATCCTTTATCAAATGATGTTTTTAAGTATATTTTTTTAATATATTTGATCTAAAATTATAGGATCTCCATGCTAAATAAAACCAAAGGACAGGTTGTGGCAAAAATAGGTGCTGCCATTAAGAAATTTGAGAAAGAACATTTAGGAAGAGGTCAAAAAAATGTCCGAACATTTATTATTGAGGATATGATTCTCATTCGAATGATTGGAGTAATGACACCCGCGGAACAAAAATTAGCTAAAGAAAAAGATGGAGCACGGTTTGTTAAATAATCACGCAGATGATTGTTCGAAAAGTAATAAATAGGATAATAATGGATTAACTGTTTTTGATTCTACAAAATATTTCAAGATAAATTACCAAACTCATAGGTATTTGTAATGTGAACAACATCTAGTATAATTTATGAGAAAAAGAAAAATTTGTTTAATCAAGATTGATATAAGAATCGCATTACATCATTTTGAACAGAGGTAAATTACAATGTCGAAATCAAAAGGATTATTAAAAGACATAAAGCTTTTTGGAGTTTATTCTATTGCTGCTGGGTCAACACTAAGTGCTGGATTTTTCCTGTTGCCTGGTTTAGCCGCAGCAGAGGTAGGGTCTGCTCTTATTCTAGCATACATAATTGCTACCATACCTTTAATCCCAGCAATTTTTAGTAAAATAGAATTAGCAACCGCAATGCCTCGTGCTGGGGGTGTATATTTTATTCTCGACAGAACTCTTGGGCCATATTTTGGAACTATTGGAGGAATAGGAACCTGGTTTACATTGTGTTTCAAAGTTTCATTTGCTCTAATTGGAATGGGGGCATATATAGGATTATTTTTTCCTACCCTTTCCATAATCCCAGTTGCCGTGGGATTTGCAATAATTTTAGGAATCGTCAATATTTTTGGGGTTAAAAAAGGTGGAATGTTGCAAATTGTATTAGTCTTTGGTTTATTGGCGATTCTTATTTTTTTTATCGGAGGTGGAATTTTAGAACTAAATCATGAAAATTTTAAAGGAATCTTTAATGTGGAAACTTCTTCGCTTCTTTCAACTGCTGGCCTAGTCTATATTAGCTATATTGGAATAACTAAAGTAGTCAGCTTGTCAGAAGAAATAAGCGATCCAGACCGAAATATACCCAAGGGTATTTTTTGGGCTGTTGGTACGGTTATATTGATTTATATATTGGGCACTATCATCATGGTGGGTGTGATTCCAATGGATAAGTTATCTGGTAATTTAACACCGGTAGCAATTGCAGCTGAAATTTTTTCAGGCAAGGTTGGGGTCATACTTGTTTCGTTTGCAGCTATTTTGGCTTTTGTTTCAGTTGCCAATGCTGGAATAATGGGTGCTTCTCGTTATCCCTTTGCAATGAGCAGAGATCATATTATGCCGGAAGTATTTAAAAAAATAAGTAAGCGTGGGGTCCCAAATTTATCAATATTAGTCACAGTAGGTATGATAATAGTCATAATTATTTCTTTCGATCTTACAAAAATAGCCAAACTAGCAAGTACATTCCAACTACTATTATTTGCACTTCTTTGCTTTTCTCTAATAATAATGAGAGAAAGCAAGATAGAATCTTATGATCCAGGCTATTTTTCTCCCTTATATCCATGGATGCAGATTCTAGGTATAGTATCTTCATTCTTATTAATTATAGCAATGGGTGTTATTACTATGTCTTTATCAATAGGATTAATTATAATTGGTACTTTTTGGTATTTTTTCTATGTAAAAGGTAAAGTATCAAGAAAGGGGGCTATTTACAATGTTTTTGAAAGGCTTGGAAAATCCAAAGATTCTGAATTTGATTATGAGTTTAGAGAACAGAATATAAGAAAGGATATTAGAAATGTAGATCCATTTGATGACATCTAGCTAAGAGTTTGGTAATTGATGTTGATCGAATAGTTGAATTTGAAGAAATCGCAACCAGTCATATAATAATAGGTGTTTTACTTTTAGACTGTGTTCTAACTTTAATTGAAAATGATATTTGGAAAAATTTTCTAGAGAAGCCGATAGTAGTCAGATTTATTAATTTTCGTTAAATAAACAAAATAACTTTTGTGAAACCGTTTTGACTTTTATCACCATCATCAAGATGAGATTGAATCACATCAAAATGAAAAAGTAAAATAAATTTATTATGTGAACTTAATGTTGATGAGCTATGAGTAAATATATGCTACGCTACAATGGTTTAAAATGAATTGGAATCTGAGTAAAAATTGACATTTCATGGCTGGAAATACAGCGTTGAAGATTGAAATTAATAAATTTGAATGTTAGCATCCCCAACTTAGTCGAATTATATCAGGCCACTTGATAAAATTAGACTTTATTATAAAAATAAGATAAATCATTAAGAATTTATTGGGATAAAAATAATTTATGGATATTGGATATCTTCAGCTCTCAACATTAGTATTAGCCATATTTGTTGGTGTCTGTTTATTTATATTATCTCGCTATATCAGAATACCCACAATTGTACTTTTATTAGTGGGGGGAGTCATTCTTGGTCCAGAATTTTTAAGAGTGATTAATCCGGATTCTTTAGGAGAAGGACTACGATTGATTATATCTCTAAGTGTCGCTATCATTCTTTTTGAAGGAGGATTAACCCTTCACCCAGAAGGATTGAAGAAAGCGCCCAAAATAATCTGGCGTTTATTAACCTTAGGTGTTTTAATTACTTGGTTTGGAACAGCTATCCTCATAAATTTATTATTAGACTTTTCAGTATCGATGTCCCTTTTAGCTGGAAGTTTGATAATCGTAACTGGTCCTACAGTGATTGCTCCTCTCTTGAAACGTATTCTGATCAAAAAAAAACTATACCATATTCTCCATTGGGAGGGAGTGTTAATTGACCCAATCGGAGTATTCATTGCTATTTTATGTTTTGAGTGGTTTAGTATTGAAGGTAACTTTTTAACACACATTTGGCAATTAGGCTACCGATTGTTGATTGGTTCTATAATTGGTTTTATAGGGGGAAAGATCATCACACTATTGCTCAAAAAAGAGATTATTCCTGAGGATCAAGGAAATATTTTCGTTTTTGCATCGGCTCTTTTCCTGTTTGGAATATCAGATTTTATCATGCATGAAGCAGGAATCCTCACAGTCGTAATTGCTGGATTGGTTATTGGATGGGCTAATCCACCGAGATTGAAGCATATTCAACAATTTAAATCTGAATTAACTGAATTAGCAATCGCACTCGTTTTTATATTACTTGCAGCTAATCTTGAATTGAAACAATTCATAGAAATGGGCTGGAAAGTTATTATTGTCTTGGGCGGAGTGTTATTTATTATTCGTCCATTGAGCATTATATTTTGTTCCTACCGAACATCATTATCATTCAATGAAAAGTTATTTCTTTCCTGGATTGCGCCTCGTGGAGTAATAGCAGGTTCTATGGCATCGTTATTTGGGATTAAGTTAATGGCACTCGGGCATCCTGAAGCAATTTTTTTAGAAACTTTTACGTTCAGTGTCATTGTGAGTACAATTGTCCTCCAAGGAGGAACAGCAAGTATGATTTCCAAGTGGCTAAAAGTCAAAGAACCTGACAAGAAAGGATGGTTGATTGTTGGAGCAAATGCCTTTTCCAGAAAAATTGCTGATTTTATTACGAAGACAACCAAAAGCGATTGTATTTTTTTAGATACAAATGCGGATACAATTATTGAGATGAAGGAGAATGGATTTAATGCCTTTCAAGGAAATGCATTATCCTTAGAAGCTTTGCCTTCAGAGATTAAAGCAGTAACAGGAAATGTATTAGCAATGACAGACAACCGAGATCTTAATCAATTAATTTGCGAAAAATGGTCTGAGATTGTAGATAAACGTAATCTTTTTCGCTGGTCTTCACAAAGTCCAGAAGTGGAGCGACAAATTGCTGGAATGGGAGTACCAATTTGGACACACTTAATGAAACCATCACAAATCTCTTACGATTTCCAAAATGGAGAAATTCTTCTCCAACTGCAAAACAACAAAGAGTTTAATTATAAAAATAACAACAGTATAATTCTGATGAGTGAAAACCGAGGAAAGATATTTTTTGATACTCAGGTAAAACCATCAGAGATGACTCAAATATTATTATTGGAGCGACATTCTCGATCTTTAACACGATTGCTTCTCCACAAGCATATTTTCTTTATTGAGTCTGGTTCGTATAAAGATGCACTTCACGAAGTTTTTAACCAAGTGCATCGCTTATACCCTGAATTACCACATGAACAAATATCTTCGGCGTTAATTGAAAGAGAGATGGATTTTCCTACTACTCTGGTTCATGGTGTGGCTGCTCCTCATGTCCACTTTCCTACATTAACTGAACCTCTTTGTTTCATTGCACAAATTCCTGATGGAATTAAACTTCATACGTACGAAGGAGAATTGGTTCAGTTACTTTTTGTTCTATTGAGCCCTAAAAGTGAGCCGGAATTACATTTGCAATTATTAGCGGAAATCGCCAAAATTGTTTCAGTCCGTGAAGTAGTTCAACGGCTCATAAAGGCACAGACAGCGGAGGAATTGATTCAACATATAATAGAAAATAAAACTTAATAAATCATTTAGCCTGATTTTTCTAGTTTAGCAGCAAGCTTCTAAAATTCAGGTTTATTCGCAGTAGGAGTGGCTGTATAATCAAGTTGCCACTATATTGAAAAATAAAATCAATCAATTTCATCATTATTTATTTATGAAGAGAAAAAGAATCAATATACTTATAGCAGTTGAAAAAGTTGGTAATGTTCTTCCACCCCAAATATTCTGCTAAAATTAGTGAATCTTAATTATATTAGAAATTGCTAGAGCATTTTTTATGATATACCCAAAACAGCTGATTGTTGATCAGTGTGTTTTTTAGTTTAATCCTTCCATAATTGCTTCTAGATCTAACATCCCTCATTATTCATCATCAGCAGATAAAACTCAAAATGAATTTATTTCTATCATTTCCAAATTCCTTCAACAATTAAAAAAACAAGGAGTATTAGTTTTAATGGATTCAAATGAATTCTCGGAAGTATTCTGGTTATTTATAGAAATACTACAGAAATGATGATTCTGATGGATATGAAAGAGCATTAAAAGATTAGGGGAATATGGAATAGAAATGATTCTTGAAGAAACACGTGAGTCATTAAAAATGGATCAGAGAAGTAGATATTTGTCTTGGGTTAATGATACTAAAATTAACTACTTAGCATGGAATGATAAATTGAAACTAATTGAAGAATTTTTAATTCATTTGAGAAAAATTTTCAATCCAGCAGTTTCTAACCTACCAAATGAGCAACTAATACCATTCCTAAAAGAATTACTAACAAAAGTTATTACTGGAACACAACCAATCACATCCATGTTGGAAACAAAATTGTTCATTTAGTGAAACAATTATAGATTAAGTAATCAAGAATGATTTATGATTAAAATGATCGATAAAATAAAACTATCAAATAACGAGAAGATTAGATTATTCATTTCACTTTTCCAAGGATTAAAAAACGTATTTGGCACTTATAGTACTCAGAGTGGAAAACATAGGTAAATCAAAGGAAAAACTACAGAAAAAGTAATCGAAAACCACCATATGGACTTTATCCACTTACTGGAAAAAATACTACCGTTGGTATAGCTGACTTTGATGATCTTGATCCCCGATCACCAATCGAATTCATATAAAGAGCCGAACATCATGGATTATCGGATTACATTGAAAAAAGCAAATCTAAAGGATATCGTGTTTGGTTGATTTTCCCCGAGGATTGTGTAAATGTAAGAAAACTAAAAATAGTTATAAAGTTTACTCTTAATGAAATCGATTCTCAAATATCGAAATATTTCCCAAACAAGATTCAATAACAAAAAACGGAGCATGTGGTAATTTTAATGTTGCTCCCATGTTCGGCAAACTTACTCCCAAAGGGTAAACCGTATTTGTCGAACCAGATTTTAAACTTAGACCTTATAGAGATCAATGGGAACTTCTTACTTCTATTCAAAAGAATCCAGAGATTCTTTTAGAGACAATTATTGAAGAAAATTAGCTTGAGACAAAGAGGGAAGAGACACTTATAGATTTATTATCAGTTATTCCTTTAACGAATAATTATGGGCTTCCAATTTGCACTCAAAAGATGTTAGAAAACGACGTTGAATTTGATCAGAGATTAGCTTGTTTTAGGTTAGCATGAATTTTAGGAGAATAGGACTTCCACTAGTGGTACTCATAGCGCACTCATGAATTGGAGACAAAAAAATCTTCCGAGAAATAATAAAAAAATTATAACTCCAAATGAAGTTATTGATCAAGCTAAGTGGGCATACTCAAAATATTAAAAGGGATTTGGGTGTGAAAGACTAATAATAAAGAGTTCTTGTAATTCTAAATGTCCTCTATACAAATATATTAAACAGATATATAATGACTGATAATATAAAAAATATGGTAGAGCATTACACTCTTAGTGAAATTAATTCTCTGGAGTCATTACTCAAATATTGATTCAAATTTAATTAATTCTTAATCTAAATTAAAGCCTCTTTGTCGGATATATCTTGACGGATTAACGTAAATTGACGAAAAAACGTCAATTAATTTCAAATCTAATCGCATCTATTAAGCTCCTTTTAGAGCTAATTGATCAATATAGGCTAATTATCTCTTAGTATTCCCAGTGGTATAATAATTGATTATATGAATTTTAATTTTTACAAATATCAATGTAGCGATATGCGATTTTTTAAACTGGAGTACTAAATGGAAAAAAAAAACGAATCAAATTTAAATTCTAGGCGTAATTTTCTTGGTAAAGTGTTTATGAGTGGAGGGATTTTTGCCAGTTTGATATTAATGCTTAGAAATGGTTTGGCATTTGTTTTTCCTAAAGAAACAAAACCAAAATCTAGAAAACTTTTAGTTGGTAGAACACACGAATTGGAGCTTGGAGAAGCAAAACAATTTAGTATAGGTAAAAATGATCTTTTTCTTGTTAATACTAATAATGGTTACAAAGTCTATTCTGCTGTATGTACTCATTTGGGTTGCAAAATTAAGTGGGAAGCTCACCGCAATAGATTTTATTGCGCATGCCATAAGGGTATCTTTGATTCAAATGGAGATGTTGTAGGTGGTCCTCCCCCTAGAGCGCTTGATGAATACACTGTAGAGATTAGCAACTCATTAGTCTATATGTGGATGAATGATGATAAGGAGGACATAGCATGAATAGAAACTTTAAGAGGTGGTTCCTTGAGAGAGTACCATTTGATGTAGATAAAACATCAAAGGGGATGTCGGCTGTAATGTTAGAAGAACCTATTCCTAAGCATATGAAAAACTGGTATTACGCCTTGGGAGCAACACCTTTGTTATTATTTTTAATTCAAGTTTTTTCAGGTATTCTTTTAACATTTTATTATATCCCTTCACCAGACATGGCTTATGAAAGTGTAAGATTTATAACTGAGGAAGTTAGATTAGGATTTTGGATTAGAGGAATGCACAGATGGGGCTCGAGCCTCATGGTAATGGCAATGTTCTTACATATGGTTAGAGTGTTTTTCACCAGAGGTTACAGACGACCAAGAGAACTTAATTGGATTCTTGGAATGTTAATGCTAATGGTAACATTAGGATTATGTGTTACTGGATATTCACTAATTTATAATCAATTATCATATTGGGCTACTACAGTTGGAACTAATATGATTAAAGAAGTTCCGCTGATCGGAACATCATTGCTAGGTTTGTTAAGAGGTGGTCAGGAAGTAACAAGTAATACATTAACAAGATTCTTTAATCTACACATCGGATTTTTACCAACAATACTATTCGTTTTCATAGCTATTCATATTGTGTTAGTTAGACTTCATGGTGTATCTAAACTGGAAGGAAATGAGAAGGACGAAAAAACGTATCCTTTTTATCCAGAACATTTTTATCACACTCTAGTTGTTGTATTATTTATAATCACATTGCTAAGTGCACTTACAATTGTATTACCCCCAGGAATGGGTGTTGAGGCAAATCCAGGAATCACACCAAACCATATTAAGCCAGAATGGTACTTCTTTGCAGTATACTCAATCCTTAAATTCGTACCTCTGCAATTTGGTATTTATTTATTAACTGCTATAATTGTGGCAACAACTTTCTGGCCATTCATTGATGAATTTTTAAGAGCAAGATGGCCTAAAATTAAAACACACTATGTAGTTGGTTCAATAACGATAATAGTCTTTTTGTTTTTTACAGTATATGAAATACTTGTTGTATAAATAACTATTAATAAAATAAAGTACGGAGTAATTAAATGGCGGAACAAGACTCAATAAAAACACAACGATTTATAGTTGGATTATTCAGTATTCTTTTGCTTGTGGTGCTGATAATTGTGGCCGGACTGGAAATGAAGCATTCAACCAGTACAAAACCAGTTATAGATATAAGTGGTTTGAATGAACGATGTGTGGATTGCCATACTCAAAAAGGAATTGCAGTAAAAGCAATAGATGCTTGGAAAGAAAGTATACACGCCGAACAGAATATTGGTTGTGTAGATTGTCATACAGCCGAGAAAGATGATTTCGACGCATTTTACTGTACAGATAGTGACATGTTAGTAGCTAGGCATCCCACTCCTAAAGATTGTGCAGAGTGTCATGAACAACAAGTTGATGAATTTTCCAAGAGTAAACATGCACATCAATTTTGGTTGTTAAAAAATGGTGATAGATCAATTTTCGAATTCCCAATTGCAACTCGTCACGGTTGCGAACAATGTCATCAAATTGGAAACTTATGGCCAGACAAGAGTGTTGGTGAATGTGATGCTTGCCATCCCAAGCATACGTTTAGCAAAGCTGTAGCACGCCAACCGGAAACTTGTGGTGAGTGTCATATGGGTCCAGATCATCCTCACATTGAAATTTATCTTGAATCAAAACATGGTAATATGTTTAGAGCTATGGAAAAAGATTTAGATATGAATTACTCAAGCACAGATGAAGAAAACATCCCAATACCAATGCCAGTTTGTACAACATGTCATATGGATGGAAATAAATCACAGACAATGACACATAACGTTAGCGCAAGATTAGCTTGGGAATCACAAGCCCCTTGGAGTTTTAGAACAGTTTGGTTAGACAAAGAACTTGGAGATTGGGGAATGAAAAGATCCAGAATGTCTTCAACATGTAAAAGTTGCCATTCACCAGATTTTGTTGAAACATATTTATTAACTGCAGATCTAGTAAATTTACAATATAATGAAATGAGACGTTTTTTTGTTTATTGGACAAAGAAACTAACTGCCAACGGTACAATCGATCAGATAGAAGCAAATGGTGTGAAATTGTCAAGCCCTGTATTAAATGGATGGGATGAAGAACCGGAAGAACTTATGTACAAAGCTTGGCATCATGAAGGTAGAAGGTTTAGACATGGTGCAGAAATGATGGGTGCTGATTTTACACAATGGCATGGTGTTTGGGAATTACAAGAAGATATGGTTAAAATTTTAACTTTTGCTGCTGACCATGGTGATTCTGAAGCAATAAAATGGGTTAAATCTAATCATCCAAGTAAATTTACTCCATATGCTCTTTATGATATCCCAGGAACTGCTTGGGGAATAAGCACACATATAAACACGACACCATTTCTATATAAAGATAATGATGACTATTGGGATCGTATATATGCTAATGTTGAAACTGCTTACAAAAATGGATTACTTGGTGATGCTCAGTGGGAATTATGGTTGAAGAGGTATAACAATAAAGAGCATTATTTGGGTACAAAGTATGAAAATGATTCCACTTTTAATTATTACAAAGATTTGAACGCGATTGATACTAAGGCATTTCAAGAACAAGCGGTCAAATTAAAATTGCCGGGTAAATCATTTTATAAGAAATAGTTTTATTACTTGAAGTAGTGCGTTTTCCTCAAGTTATTTGCGAGGAGGTTTGATTTTAATCAAACCTCTTTTTTTTTAAATATTGGTTTAATAGTAAGACCCAGATAAAAAGAACTTATTGTTGCTATGTAAACTTTTATTATCTTATTAATTACAATTTGATTATTCCTAAGAGTATAATGGAGATTGTATGCCCCATTCAGATTTTGCTGATAAAAAAACTCTAACATCTTTATTAGATGGGATTGATGTTGGAGTGATATTTGTTGATGAAAAAAGTAATTTGACATTTGTCAATAAGGCTGGTGAGCAGATAAGAAATATTTCAAGTGAAGAGAGTTTAGGTACTTCAGTTTTAGAATGTCATCATCCAAAAGTACAAAACAAAGTTAAAACTGATCTTAAATCATTTCTTAATGGTGATTACGCAAGCAGGCATAAAGTAATTAAAACCAAAGGAAAATATTTTGATAATACTTATAATGTTGTAAAGGATAACGAAGGGAATTTTCTCGGTGTGGCACTATTAAGCCAGGATATCACAGAAAAGAAATTTCTTGAAAATGAATTAAAGATGACGAATGCTAAACTTGAACAAAAAGTCAAAGAGAGAACTCAAGAAATAAAAGATGCATATGAAAAATTAAGAGTTGCAGAGCAACAGTTAATGCAATCTGAAAAAATGGCAGCAATAGGTCAATTTGTTTCTGGAGTAGCTCATGAAATTAACAATCCTTTAGATGGAATACAAAATTGTATTAGAGCTGTAATTTCTGAACCTAAAGATAAAAATCAGACAAAAACATTTTTGCCTTTGGCTTTAGACGGATTATATAAAATTGAAATATTAGTAAAACAATTATTAGAATACGCAAAGCCAAAACCTAATGAAACACAAAATTGTTGTTTATGTCAGATATTAAAAGAATCTCTTTTATTGATTGGGTTCAGATTAAAAGAGAAAAAGATTAAGTTAACTGCAAACTTAGAAGAAGAGTGTTCAGGGATTCATGTAGAAGCTCATTATCTTGGTCAAGTATTTGTAAATCTTATTTTAAATGCTATTGATGCAATGGAATATGGTGGCCATCTTAAGTTAGAGACAAAGCATGAGGAAAGTGAAATTATAGTTTCGATAAAAGATAATGGTCATGGAATTCCCAAAGAGATAATGTCTAAAATTTTCGATCCATTTTTTACTACTAAGCAGAAAGAAAATGGAACTGGTCTTGGCTTGTATTTGAGTTACAATATTATTTCTGCACATGGTGGCAAAATATTTGTGAATAGTGACATAAATATCGGAACGGAGTTCGTAATTAAAATACCACTGGTTCCAAATGTTGTCCCAAAAGTAAATGATAATATTTTGTTAGAACAAATATAAATTGACGGGATATTAGTGTGAGAATAATTGTTGTAGAGGATGAAAGAATTAAAAGAATTACATTAGCAGAAGCTCTTCGCAAAGCTGGCTATAGTGTCAATGATTTTGAAAATCCAGTCTTAGCGCTTAACTATTTTGAACAATATGGTGCTGATTTAGTAATCTCTGATATTAGAATGGAGAATATAGATGGCTTTGAAGTACTTGAAAAAGTAAAAAACAATAGTAGTGGTACTGATGTTATTTTAATGACTGCATTTGGTACAATAGAATCAGCTGTAGTAGCAATAAAAAAAGGGGCCTTTGATTATATAACAAAGCCTTTCTCATCGGAGAACCTGATCATATTAGTAAAAAAATTGGAAAGGATAAAAAACTTAGAAGCAGAAAATTTATCACTCAAAGAAATCATTGGTGAAAGATTTTCTTTTCACAATATTATTGGTAACTCATCAACCATGCAAGAGTTATTCTCCCAGATAGAGACTGTAGCAAAGAATGATATGCCTGTTCTTATTGAAGGTGAGAGTGGGACAGGTAAAGAGCTTGTTGCAAAAGCAATTCATTTTAATAGTTATAGAAAGGATGGCCCAATAGTAAAGTTAAATTGCGCAATTCTAAATGAGTCTATTTTAGAAAGTGAATTGTTTGGGCATGTGAAGGGAGCTTTTACAGGGGCTGTTAAGGAGAAGATAGGAAAGTTTCAACTTGCCAATAATGGAACACTTTTTCTGGATGATGTTGATGATATACCAATACCATTTCAAGTGAAACTTTTAAGAGTTTTACAGGAAATGGAATTTGAAAAAGTTGGTGGAAATGAAACTATAAAGGTTAATGTAAGAGTTATTTGTGCTTCAAAGATTGATCTATGGGAAAAAGTAAAAACAAAGGAGTTTAGAGAAGATCTATTTTATCGACTAAAAGTTATTCCAATTAAACTACCAAACCTTGCTGAACGTAGAGAAGATATTCCTTTGTTAGTTAATCATTTCCTCAAAAAGATAGATAATCCAGATCTAAAATTTTCTACTGATGCAATGAATATCATGACTCAATTTGAATGGCCAGGTAATGTACGGCAGTTAGAAAATACAATATACCGCATTGCGGCTTTTTCAGGATCTGATACAATAACTAAAGCGATGATTCCACAAGATTTATTAAACTCTGAAGAGCATAAACCATTATTCCAATTTAATGATAAAAGCCAACTCAATTTAGAAAAAATAACTTCTGAAGTAGAAGCATCTGCTATTAATTGGGCTCTTAATAAAACTAATTTCAACCAATCAAAAGCAGCTAAATTATTAAATCTTAAGAGGACAACCCTCAGAGATAAAATGCATAAATATGGTGTCTTATCCTAATAAAATACTAATGACGAAATTTTGTCATATGACGTTCCATCGTCCCAAGATCCTAGTATAATCCCATCAAAATCTTCAAATAATTAGCTTAATCGAACAATACTTGTTTTTTTCTATTGGCATCATAATTGGGGTTGTCTATCGTAGTTAATTTTCCATAATTTATTAGGAGTTCATCAATGAAAAAGGGTTTTTTACTATTAACTTTATTAATTTTTTCACTCTGCTCATTAAGTGCGCAAGAAGTTAAAAAAGTTGATTTCAAGTATAATGGAGTTTATACAGCTTGGGGTCAATTCCAGAATGATTTCACTTTAGGGAGATCAAATTATGAAGACCATTATTTTGTTCAAATGTTCAGACTTAATTTACAATTTTTATACGGAAAAAATCTTAAAGCGGTTACCAGATTTGATTTAGGTCAAGGCTGGTGGGGTGTTGATAATGTTGATAACACAGGCCCAAATACTGCTACTAGCAATTCTGGGCTATTCGATAACAAAGACACTCATTTTTTAATGCATGTAGATCATGCTTATTTGTGGTTTAACTTACCAAATATCTCTACTGCGTTTAATGTTGGTAGATTTAATTGGAGTTTAGGTAACAAATTGGTTGTTGACAACAATTTTGATGGTATTAAAGCAAATATCAAGTTTAAAAAAGGCTCTCTCGATTTAGGATTTGCAAAATTATCTGAAGGTGCTGGTTTATCAGATTTTGAAGAAGATGTTAACAGCAATTTAGATGCAAATTTATTATTGATATCGTATAAAAATAAATTTGGGGCTACAAATATCGAAGCATATGGAGCTTATTACAACGATGCAAGTATAGATGATAACGCTGCATATTTAATTGATGGAATAGATTATAATAGACCAAAATTCACACCACAAGTAACTAGTTTAGCAATTTTAGGTTTAGCAGGTAAATCAAAGGTTGGTAAACTTAACTTTACTTATGAAGCGAATTACTTAACCGGTAAAGATGATATTACTAACGCTACACACGAAGGTATCAACAATGTTAATGGAAATGTTGATGCATTCAAGTATGATATTAATAATGGAGATTTAAGTGGTTACAATATTTATTTGAAAGCAGATTATACAGTATCTGATGCTGTTGCAGTGGGAGCAGTTGCAGGTATGGGTTCTGGTGATGATGATCCTACAGATGGTGACGGTAATGTTAATAAACTTAGAACTTCAGGGTTCTTCTATTTAACAGAAGTTTGGGAAGATTCAATTATGCCTGACGAAGAAGGAATTACACCTCAAGGGTTAGGGGCTCCAAATGTTAGAGCTTATAGAGAATTAGAAAATACTACAGCTCTTCAAGTAAACTTGACATTCAAAGCAACAAAATGCTTGAAACTATATACTTCATTTACTTACATAAAAGCTACACAACCTGTTTATGCTATAGTTAATGGTGCTCCTGACTTAAACACAAGTGCTACTGATTTAGGTATGGAAGTAGATTTTCTAGCAAATTACAAAATAATGGATAAATTAAATTTAATTTTTAGAGGTGGATTCTTTATGCCAGGGACAGCTTCACAATACTTAATTAACGGTGCTGAAGGAAATGGAACAGATACTTGGGATAAGTCACCTTGGGAACTTAAGACAGTTATTTTATTCAAATTCTAAAATAATTGAGGAGCAAATATGAAGAGATTAAAATGGATTGAAGCAATATTATTGGTATTTATGATAGTGAGCTGTTGTGCAGTAATTGCTACAGACGATAACACAGCAGTTAAAAACATAGAAAAAACCACTCAAAAAGTTGTTACTAATACTCCTGTTGAAGAGCATCTTGATGTAGATTGGAATGTTGGCTGCCAAGAATGTCATGCTGAAGAAACACCAGATATTTTTGCTGAGTGGAAAGATAGTAGACACGGTACGGTTGGATTTGGTTGTTACATTTGTCATGGAGATGGTGAAGAAACATTTGCAGCTACTGGATCAGTTGATGGTTGTCAAGGTTGTCATGATGGTTATGAAGAAAAATGTGGTGTTGAATCAAAGGACAAATCTTGCTTCAGTTGTCATAATGGGCATACATTAGCACTTTATGAAAGAAAAGGAGGTACTAAATGAGTTTAAATAGAAGAGATTTTTTAAAGGCTTCTGCACTAACTGCTGCAGCTTCTACACTGGGTCTTGAAGCGGTATTTAGTAATAAAATACTTGCTGCAGCTGGTATTAGTGAAGCAATGACTGGTGAAACTGGAAATGGTGTGACTTGGCACAAATCTGTCTGTCGTTTTTGTGGTGTTGGATGCGGGGTTATGCTTGGGACCAAAAATGGTAAAGCTTTTGCTATTAAAGGTGATAAGGAGAACACAATTAATAAAGGCTTGCTTTGTGTAAAAGGTTTTTACCTTCACAAAATGATTAATGCAAAAAATCGGTTGCTATATCCAATGGTTAGGAAGAATGGCAAATTAGTTAGAGCTTCATGGGATGAAGCGTTAGATTTAGTAGCTTCTAAATTTAACTCAATTAAAGAAACTAACGGTTCAGATGCATTAGCATTTTATGGTTCTGGACAAGCCGAAACTGAAGAAACATACGTAGCAAACAAATTATTTAAGGGGCATATTGGGACAAATAATGTTGAGGGCAATCCCCGTCTCTGTATGGCCAGTGCCGTTGGTGGTTACGTATCATCATTTGGTGCAGATGAACCTGTTGGTTCATATGATGATATTGATTATTGCGATTTATTTATATTAACTGGAAGTAACACAGCCGAAGCTCACCCTGTTATTTATGATAGACTTGTTAGTAGAAAAAAAGCTGATCCGAATGTTAAAGTTGTTATAATTGATCCTAGAAAAACACCAACAAATAAAATTGCTGATATTCATTTACAAGTCATTCCAGGCTATGATCTGTCATTAATGAATGCCATTGCAAAAATTATTATTGATGAAGGTTATAGTGATGAAAACTTTATTAAGGATACGGTAAACTTCAGTAATGGTAAAGAAAAAATATCTTATGAAGATTACAAAAAATTCTTAGCCAAATATACACCTGAATATGCTGCTAAAAACTGTGGTGTAAATGCTGAAGATATTATTAAAGTTGCTAGATTGTTTGGTAAAACACCAAGGGTTATGAGTATGTGGACCATGGGAGTTAACCAAAGAGTTGCTGGTGTGTTTTTAAATAATTTAATCCATAATCTTCACTTATTAACTGGCAAACTTGGTAAACCTGGCAGTGACTCTTTCTCACTAACAGGACAACCAAATGCATGTGGTGGGGTGAGAGAAGGTGGTGGTTTATGTCATCTGTTGCCGGGTCATAGAGTAGTTAAAAATGAAGCTCATAGAAAACAAATTGCTAAAATTTGGAATGTTCCTGCTACAAATATTCAATCTAAACCTGGAAAGCACACTATAGCTATGTTTGAAGCGGTTGCAAGCGGTGATATTAAGGGTATGTTTGTTCTTTGTACAAATCCAGCTCAGTCACTTCCTAACCTAAATAAGTATCTAAAAGGAATGGAAGATACTTTCTTGGTTGTTGCAGAATCTTTCTATCCTACTGAAACCACAAAAATTGCAGATGTAGTTTTCCCTGCAGCATTCTGGGGAGAAAAGGAAGGTGTTTTTGGTTGTACAGAAAGAAGATCACAGCACATGGCTAAAGCACTTAAACCACAAGGTGAATCAAGATGGGATGCATATATCTTAGTTGAAATAGCTAAACGAATGGGATATGCTAATAACTTTGAACATTTCACTTCACCTCAATCAATTTGGGATGAGTATAGAAAATGTACAAAGGGCAAAGATATGGATTTAACAGGTGCTCCATATGAAAGACTAAAACAGGTTCGCGGTTTAAGATGGCCTGTTCCTGATGAAAGTCATCCTGGTACCACTCATAGATTTGTTGCAGGTGATCCATTATTCCCACAAGATAAAGCTAAAGGCAAAAGAATGTATTTCTACAATAAGCCTGATGGGCGAGCTGTTATTTTTGCAAGACCAGATAAACCACCAGCGGAGCCAACTTCAGCAGAATACCCAATAGCTTTAACTACTGGTAGAATTCTAGAACAATGGCATACAATGACAATGACAGGTCAAGTTAAAGAACTAGTTAGGTCAGTTCCAAAACCTTATGTTGAAATAAATCCTGCTGATGCAAAAGAGATAGGACTAAAGAATAAAGATCAGATCAGAATGGTTACAAGAAGGGGATCACTGGAGGTTGAAGCTAAAATTGTAGACAGACCTCGTAAAGGAACTATCTTTGTACCATGGCATTGGCCAGAAAGTTTGACAAATATAATAACACTTGATGCGGTGGATCCAGGTTCAAAAGAACCGGAATATAAGGTAGCAGCATGCAGATTGGAAAAAGTGTGACGCATGCATTTTTTCCTCCTTTTGGTCAACGGTGAGTGTTCAACTCACCGTTGTTTATAAAGTAAATGGAGTTATAAATGATTATTGCAAGTCTAATTATTAAGTGTGATCCAAGTAAGGTTGATGAAATAAATTTGAATATTAGTAAATTGCCAAATGTAACTACTCATGGTATTCACAAAGAAGATAACCTCATTGTTTTGATTGAAGCTCAAAACGAAGATGAAATTGAAAATTTTACAAGGTACATTCAAGCTGAATTTGATGGAATATTAGGAACTTATCCAAGTTTTATTTCCTCAGAAGAACAACTAGAAGACAATGACAAAAATTAAAATATGATTTTATGTTTATCAATTTAATTAAAGTAATACTAGAAGAAAACTCTGGTGATTTATTGCGTCCTCCTGGTGCTAAACCAGAAGAAGAGTTTTTAAAACAATGCATACATTGTGGAAAATGTGCGCAAGCTTGTCCCTATGATTCCATCACTTTTTTAGAGAATCCGCTATGTCCAGCTGAAGGGACACCAATTATTGATGCAAGAAATATCCCTTGTTACGTTTGTATGAAATGTCCAGAAGTCTGTCCAACTGGAGCATTAGATAGGGAATTAAAAGAAAAAGAAAATATTAAAATGGGGATTGCTAAGATTGACGAAAGTAAATGTCTTCCATATCTGGGAATTATATGTAGAGCATGTTTCCAAAATTGCCCGATTTATAGGGAAGCCATTATACTAGAAGACGATCTGCGCCCTAAAGTTATTACTGAAAAATGTATTGGTTGTGGAATTTGCCAGCATGTTTGTCCAGTTGAAGATTCTGCGATAATTATTGAAAGTTCTAATAGCATTGTTAACTCCCTATGAAATCAAAATTTTATAATAAATTAAGTAAATACAGAGTTATAACTCAAACTGTATCTTTTCTATTTATTCTTTTAATTCCCGTTTTGGTCTCATTGGGTTTTAGAGAGGTTATTGGAAGTTATTACTCATTTACCATATTTGGATTAGAAATTGCAGACCCAGCAGTATCTTTGCAAACCATATTATTGAAAAAGGAAGTTTTCCTTCCAATAATCATTGCAATAATTATTCCTATTATAGTTGCGTTAATATTTGGAAAAGTTTTTTGTAGTTGGGTATGTCCTTATACAGCTATACAAGATTTTATTGATTCGATTATTAAGAGAGTATCAAAAAAGAAAAATATTTTTGCTGATGGTATAAACCCTAAACCAATTTGGTATTGGAGTATTTTAGGTTTTCTGACACTATTGATACTTGTTTTTGCTTTTCCAGTATTTACCTTTTTATCTTATCCTGGAATAATATCAACAAATATTTATTATTTATTTATTGGTGTTGCTCTAAGTTTTGAACTATTCATTGTTGCACTAGTTCTTGTATTAGAATTGAATTTTTCAAAGAGAATTTGGTGTAAGTATATTTGTCCTGTTGGTGCCACTCTTGCAATATTTAGATCAAGTAGAACAATGCAGATTGTTTATAATGAAGAAGAATGTGATTGTCTAGGGACTATTTCACCATGTAAAATTAGCTGTCCACTTGGATTAGATCCCAAAGAGAAAAATCTTTATCCGTATTGTTATAATTGTGGGAAATGTCTTAAAATGTGTGAGAAAACGGGAAATGGTGCTTTGAAATTTGGGTTTAAAAAAACAAATAATAGTTTGAAGTAACCATGTTTGGATCAATAGGAGCTACAGAAATAATTCTAATTCTTGTTGTACTAATTTTATTGTTTGGTGGCAAGAAAATTCCTGAATTAGCAAAAGGTATTGGCAAAGGAATTAAAGAATTTAAAGGCGCTGTAAAAGATGTAGAAGAAGAAATAAAAATCAATTAATTTGTTCTTATAAATAATCTCCGAGCTTTAACTCTAATGATTAAATCTATGAGTGAAAAGCCGTGTAGGGTTTAGCAAGAAATTGTTGAGCCTCCCGTTGGTAAAATTATCTTTACCATAATTTGGAAAGGAGAAAAATCTATGATACATGTTATTTAATGTATTATATCAAACTCATCCTTTCTGGTGAGTTTTTTTTTGCGCTATATGAAATTAATCAATATTGAAGAATTATCAGAAAGAGCTGTATTCAATACAGGTGTATTTGCCGCACTTTGGGGCTTGGCAGAAATTTCTTTGGGAGTGTTATTGCATGCTTCAAAGATTCCCTTCCGTGGAGCAATAATGTCAATATTGGCTATAACAATATTAGTTTGTGCACGATCAATTATTAACTATAAAGGATCTTTAGTTTTACTTGGACTTGTTACAGCAACATTTCGTTTGTTGTTAGGTGTAGGGTTTAATGTTACACCTTTTTTAGCAATTATTATTGAATCGTTTATTGCAGATTTAATTTTAAGTAAAATAGGCTATAGTTGGCAAACTTCCTTGTTAACGGGAGGATTAATTATGCTGTATTCGTTAATCCATGGATTAATTATGCAAATGATTTTCTTAGGAGTAGACATCTATAAAATTTATTATCAGCTTCTATTAAAAATATCAAATTTTATTGGGATTTCTGAATCTTCTGTACTTGTCATAATTATATTATTTCCATTTATTCAAATTGGGCTGGGCATATTTGCTGGATCATTTGGATGGTCTGTTGGAAAAAACATTCAAATCTTAATGAAGGCAAAATAATGAATTATTTAATCCTTTCAAGCATGATTAGTGTAACTCTTATGCCTGTAAATATGATTTTCCCATTCTCAATTGTAATACTGCTATTCTACATTTTAATTGATTCATCAGTAATAAATTATTTTAAAAGGAAATCAACCTACTTTCTGTTAGTGATTTTAGTTGTTATCCAACCCATTCTTATTGGCGAATCAACACATAGTATATTGGGAATTGGCTATTCTTTTACTGGATTTGAAAACGGAATATCAATGTTCTTTAGGGCAGCAGTTATAATTGGTTCAATTACAATTATGAACCATAAAACAAAAACAAATAATTTACAAAAATTTTTGAAAAGAATTGGATTTGTACAATTTGAAGATGTTCTTAAAAAAGCAGAAGAGGTTTTGCCTCAAACCAGGATAACTCTAATGAATTCAATAGAAACGGTTAAACAAAACAATTCAGTAAAAAAGAAATGGCATAACCCTGCAGAATTGTTTGCAAGAATTATAGTTCAACTTTTACACAAACCAATTAAATAAACTAAAAATTAGATCATTAAAGAGGGTTAAATGAAAACTATACAAATAGCACTTCTACTTTTGACTATTTCAATCTATGGCCAGGATTCACTAAAGAATTATAATCTTGGTGAAGTTGTAGTTAATTCAGAGCAAAACAATCTAGTTAGTGTATCATCAATATTCGATGTAAATACGAATAAGATTGATTTGGACGATGGATGTAATATTACTAGTTCTCTAAAGAATTTCCCAGGTATGTACATTTCCACATCTTCAAAAAATGAATCAAAAATTTTAATGAGAGGATATGACCAAAGACAGGTTACAGTTTTTTTAGATGGTGTTCCAATTTATGAGCCATATAGCGGAACAGTTGACCTTAGTAATTTACCTAAAAGTTCAATTGAAAAAATAAAAGTATCAAAAGGAATGCCATCACTTTCATATGGTTCAAATTCGATGGGCGGTACGATAAATTTTATAACGAAAGATAAACTTGAAAAAATAGCCATGCTAAAATTGGAATCCGGTTCTACAACTGCAACTACTGTCGGATTAAATGGGAGTCATGAAAACCTATATTTTAATGTAAATGCAGCATACTCCAAATCAAATGGTTTTCAAATTGCTAAAATGAATGATAATCATAAAAATGAGGATGGTGGAAAAAGGAATAATAGTGATTACGAAAATATTGGTGGAATGCTAAAAGTGGGAATTGATGATTTTCATGATTTCAATCTAGCATACTCATTTATGCTCATTAATAATATAAAAGGTATTCCAACTGATGTCTATACATCCAAACCACGTTATTGGAGATATTCAGAATGGAATAAAACTATTAATAATTTGATGTTTAGTACAAATTTTGGATCATCTTTCAGAATTAAGGGTAATGTTTATTATGAGAATTTTTATAATGTGCTTGATTCTTATGATAATGACAGTTTTACAACGCAGGATATGAAGTATGCTTTTCATTCAACCTACGATGACCATTCCTTTGGGATAAATTTGTTAGGCGATATTGATGCTGTTCATTTTGGTATTACACGTATGTCATTTTCTTGGCGAAAAGATGTTCATAAGGAGGAAGGGAATTTTAATCAAGGATTTTCAACCTACGAGGCTTCTTTGTTTAGCACCGGTATAGAACAGGATATTACATTAAGTGAGAGACTAAAGGGAATTGTAGGTTTAAGTTATGATTTATTGACTCCTTATTTTGCTAATGAAAATGGATTACGATCAAGTGATAATTCTCAGAATTATTTTGCTGGATTAAGTTATAAAGTTAGTAACGATTTGTTATTTCATTTGAATACTTCAAAAAGAAACCGATTTCCAACTCTTAAGGAGTTTTACAGTGAAACTGTAGGAAGAGATATTGCAAATCCTAAATTAGAGGTTGAAAATGGTGTAAATGGTGAGATAGGCATTACATATATGATGAATTCTGCTATTTCAATGCAAAGTAATCTCTTTTATAGTTCCATTGAGAATCTAATTCAGCAAATTTTTCTAGATGGTGGATTTCGTCAATATCAAAACATTGGTAAAGCTGAGATGAAAGGTGCTGAATTAGGACTAACAATTGATATTAATAATTTTAATATGAATTTGAATTATACATATCTATCAGCAAAAAATAAATCGGATAATTCAGAAAGTGAAATTATTGAACATAGACCTGAGCATGTTATGGCTCTTTTATTTAACTATCAGACAGAATTAGGACCAGAGTTAAGTGCAGATTTTTTCTATTTGGCCAATAACTATGGTGTTAATTCAGATACTAGAGAATTTGTTAAGATGAAAAACTACTTATTAACAAATATGAAAATTTCACACCATTTATTCAATAATTACACCTTATATTTTAGAGTGAATAATATATTCAATACTTACTACGAAACAGAGTATGGATTTCCAATGGCTGGTAGAGAATATTTTGTTGGGTTAAAATGTAATTGGTAATTAAGTCTTTAAGAAGAATTCACATAACTATGAATTATTCAAAGGTTTTGTATTGAGTTATTTTTAATTGTTTATCGGACTACTTAATATCCTTAAATAATTTCAATCTTTCTGTAATATTTTAAAAGTATTGCATTTAAAAGATCATAATTTCACGGACAGTTTATAGTAAACTCTACTTAGAATGAGCAAAATTGAAAACAAAACTTGTGTTTGGATTACTAGGTAACCCTGTCTCTTGAAAAGTTTGTTTTGATGTGTATGAAAACATAATATCTATAGAAAATATTTGCTAATTCCTGCTAGTATAATTTTGCTCAGTTGTTAAATAATGTCGGAATAAAATATTGCAACCAACTTTTTTAAATACAATCATCAGGTAATTCAGCTCATTGTCTTACTGAATTATTGAAAGAAGTTGGAAGTCCAGCAAAAGGAAAAATGGTCAAATGTATTCAAATATAACTGGAATTATACTGGCTGGTGGCAAAAGTACTAGAATGGGAAAAAACAAATCCCTTCTATTTCTAAATGGAAAAACAGTTATTGAACGAGTTGTCAATCTAATGAAATCAGTATTTACTCAAGTTATAATAATTAGCAATACTCCTAAAGATTATAGTTTTATTAATATTCCCATTTTTAAAGATATCTATGAATACAAAGGCCCACTTGCTGGTATACATTCGGGATTGTACAATTCTAAAACGGAAGCTAATTTCATCATTTCTTGTGACATTCCGCTCATGAATGAAAAAATGATTAAGTATATAGTAGACTATAAAACCAATGAACCAATAACTGTTTGTAAGGCAGATGGCTTTACTCAACAATTAGTAGGCAAATACTCAAGAGCGATTCTTCCTGTTGCTGAAGAGTTATTACGAGTAAATACAACAGAAATTTGTTACCAAACACAAACAAAACGAAAATGTGCTGTTCTTTCTTTGCTTGATAAAGTTGGTGTAAAAATTATTGAAGCAGAACAATTAGTGATCTATCATGAACACTTATATTACAATATGAATAAAACTGAAGATTATCAATTTATTCAAGAGATTATTTTAAATAATGAATTGCTTAGAGGGCAAGATTAATTTTAATATGAAAAGAATAACTATTTCAGATTTTGATTATAAAATCAACTCATTGACGTTGGATAATTGTTACCATGATTTGACTGAGAGAGTTGATTATAAGTAGGATTTTGATCCAATATTTGGAATTGTGCAAACGCTACCTATGTAACAACGCTGCTAGGAAGGAATGGAAGTTGATTGCTCTTTAAAGATACTCTATACTTATGCGGGGTAACTCTGGGTTGCCCTATCCAAACTCTCGTCTAAATAGAATGATATAACTTGACTATTGAAAAAGCAAGAAGTCACTAGATTTTGTTGGAGATGAGCAAATGAATAGCCACAGTTCGTAGTTTTAGTTGAATATATGCGTCGTATGAGCTATTGAATAGAAACAGGATTTTATGTAATTAGAGCATTGGATTAACTTTTTATTTTAGTCTGATAAGAAACAGTAAATATTTCCTTATTTAGAATTTAATAAAAGTATCAGAAACATTTAATATAGTAATTAATTATTCATCCGCTTTATTAAGGCAACCAGATATCGTGATTTTAACTGTTCACTTGCCATTGCCTGTTTTATTGGCGGTAATTTAAGGATAACACCGAGAATAGCGGCTAATGCACGATGGCTAAAGAGAACACGGTTATCAAAAATCAAGTTCTGTAATTTTCCTCGTTCAATTGCCATCATTACTACTCGATGTGTTCCATCTATCGGGGTAATTACTCTTTCCTGCCTTGACTCCAGATGTATGTTCCCTTTTGTACAAACCCGTACACAAAGTCCGCAACCCAAGCAGCGTTCTGTATCCAATCTAGCTCGCTTCATTTTCGGGTGATGAGGGTCGTTAGAAGAAATCAAGGTCATTGCTTCAACCGGACAGACATTTACACATTTCCCACAACCGTCGCATTCTTCATTATGAATAACTGGAATAAAATTGGTGGTATGTACAGGAGTGAGCAACGCAAATCGGCGAGCAGCTAGCATTGCTTCGCAACAACAACCGCAGCAGTTACAAATAAAGTTCACGCTATTTTGAGCATTTTCTCCAAACTGAACAAGATTATTATCATACGCTGTTTGAAGCAGATCAAATGCTTCCACTTTGTCCATTTGACGTGCATGACCGTGCTTAATCAATGATTCCGCTGAGGAATTAAAAGTCATACAGATTTCCATCGGTGCATTACACGCTTTCCCCAGATGCTCCATTTTATGACGGCAATAGCATGTACCAACTGCTAAGTGAGAAGCAGTCTCAATTACCTGTGAGGCTTTTTCATAATCCAAAACATGAAGTGCATTTTCATTTGAAAGAATCGGTTCATGGACAAATGTACGTCCGAGTTGTGTTTCACCTCTAGTAAAAAGATCTCTGATAAAATCCTCTTCTACATTCAAATATTTATAAAACAGTTCACTAAGCGCTTTCTGATCAATATCTTCACGTATGCGCATCATAGAAAATTCAAAAAAACCTGCCATCGGCGGTGGAAGAGTATACACAGATTTTCCGCTTTTTTCAACATCAACTAATATAGCGCGTCCAGCTAATTCATCGAGCATTATTTTCGTACTGTTTAAATCCATTTCCCAGATTGAACCAGCTTTTTCTACAGTAAAAGGTTTGATAGGTAAGAGTGAAACAAGCTGAGCCTCTTTTTCACTGAAAAGTATTTTTAAAATTTTGTTTAGAAGTTCCGATGGGGGCGCTCCCTGCGGAAAGTTGTTTAAGCGATCAACTAACTGTGAGTAGCTTGATTTGATTGTATTATGAGCCATAGCCCATTGATTTTAAATTTATAAACATAATTCTAAATATAAGTTAATCTACTACAACATCTTACTCTTGGTTGAGGAAATTGTGTTTTTCAGATTGCGGCCATATGATCAGCCCTCTGTCCTTATCCAAATATCATCTGCATAGATAATAATGAATAATCAGTAAAACTTCAGCATCTTATGATAAAAGGATTAGTTGAGAATAAGATGTGATTTTGGATGATCTACGTGAAAATGAGTGAAATAAGTTGAAAGTGAAATAGCAGATAATAGTTGACAAATTTTTGCATGCTGATTGTTGATCAGCAGATTTACTCTATTAATCTCCCAAGTAAACGCAATTACATCAATAATATAAGAATTACTGAAAATCTGATCATCTCACTCACACATTCATAAAAATTAAATCAATAGAATAATTTAATATGTAGATATATAGAATTCATGTAGGGTCTTTAAATGTTGTTATTCTAGCTTATATTATGCTAGATTAGAAATATTGTATTGTTTTTGTATTGGCATACCAATATTATTAATGTACATCTAAATATTTAGAGTACTTAGCTCTGAACTTTTACGCTTATTTTAAAAAAATAGTTACCCATCCCATTTATTGGAACGTCAGAATATACACATCAATTGACTTTTATATTCTAATCAGTAAATTCTCAATGTGTGATTAGTAATCATAAGCTTATAATTGCTTCAGAATATTATTATATTTATGAAAATATTAATGGATCTTATATGGAAAATATTCTTGAAAAAATTGCACATTGCGTAGAAGTCGGTAAAATTAATTCAGCATTACCTTATCCGCCGGATTTAAAAGGGCAAGATGGTGCAGATGAATTAACAAAAATAGCTTTAGAATCAGGTATTACTGCTTCAGACATTTTACATAATGGATTTGTTGTTGGAATGGATAGAATAGGAAAGAAATTTTCTGAGGGTAAAGCTTTCATACCGCAAATGCTAATGTCGGCAAGAGCTATGAGTACAGCTATGATTCATATAAAACCGTTTTTTGTGTCCGGAGAAGTGAAACGTAAGGGTGTATTTATTATTGGTACAATTGATGGTGATCTGCACGATATAGGTAAAAATATAGTATCTATGCAGATGGAAGGAGCTGGATGGGAAGTAATTGATTTGGGAGTTGACGTAAAAATTGATAAGTTTTTAGAAACTGCAAAAAAATATCAGGGATCAGTAATTGGTGTCTCTGCTCTATTAACAACTACTATGATAAATATGGAATCATTAGTTAATGCCGTTAGAGAATCTTCACTTGATACAAAAATTGTTATTGGTGGAGCGCCTGTAACTGAAGAATTTAAACAAAAGATTGGTGCTGATTTTTATTCTGCAGATCCAAATGGTGCTATTGAATATATTAATGGTTTAGTTGAGAATTAGTTTTATACTGTGTCTTTAATTACTAATACATATTATTATTCGTATGAAGATCTTCTAATTGATGACTATAGCATTTATAGTATATTAGGTTATAAAGACGAAACTGATATTCCGTTTTTAGATATTTTGACTGATGTAAAAAATCAAATATCTGCATTTGATGATATGGCTGGGGGTTTTGAAATAAAAAACAACATTAATCTAAATATGGAGGCCAAAACTTTTACTATTGACGGAGTTGTTTTTAATCCAGATAAAATCGTATTTAATAAACTAAAAAAATCAAACAAGTTTGTGTTGCTAATCTCTACCGCAGGTAAATCCATATCTGAACTTTCAAGAAAATATATGGATCAAAATGATTTACTAACTGGGTATATCTACGATGTGTATGGTTCTGTTATTGCTGACAAAATAGCTGATATTGTTCAGAATAAAATTGAAGATTCAGTAAATTTAGAAGGTCTGAACATTACAAATAGATATAGTCCAGGTTATTGTGGTTGGAATGTTTCTGAACAGCATAAATTATTTAGTGTATTATCTAAAAATCTTTGCCAAGTTACTTTAACAGATTCAGCAATTATGAAACCAATTAAATCTATAAGTGCTATTGTTGGAATCGCTAAAGATGCAAAAAGAGAAGAGTATAACTGTTCTAAATGTTATCAAGAGAATTGTCTGTATAAAAATCTAACCAAATAGCTCCAGAAAATCTAATGTGCAAAATATTTTATAAATTGTCTAAAAAGATTGTTTCTTAAAAATAAAACTGTTGTTATTCAAAATAACAACATTCGCTCAACATAAATACAGTATAGATACACAAATGCAATATCCTCGTTCCTAACACAAATTTCTAATATATTATGAAACCTTATACAGATTTTCAGCCGAATTACACTTATATCCTCGATGTAATGCATAACCGGAAACCTAAAAGACTGCCTCTTTATGAACATATAATTGATATCCCTTTTATTGAAAAAGCTTTAGGAAAGGAAGTTATTCTCTATGGAAATTCAGAACAAGATTACGTCCAGCATTATAGTGAAATAATTAAGTTTTGGAAAAATATGACCTATGATGCATTTTCATATGAAGCATCTATTTGCGAGATCCTTCCAGGTCATGGAGCAATTTTTGGTGGTATGCTTGGACCAATTCAGACTCGCGATGATTTCGATAAATATCCATTTGATGATATTCCTAAAATATTTTGGGAAACATATACACCTCATCTAGAAGCGATAAGAAATGTTTTACCCGAAGGTATGAAAGCTTACGGAGGATGTGGAAATGGAGTATTCGAAACTAGTCAGGATTTAGTTGGTTATGAATCACTTTGTCTAATGCAGTATTTAGATCCGGAGTTATTTAAAGATCTTTTCATAAAAATAGGAGATGTTTTTGTGAAATTGTGGACTCAAATGACTGAACGATATAACGATATCTTTGTGTTTTGTAGAATGGGAGACGACCTTGGTTATAAAAATTCGACACTACTGGAGCCAGATACTATTAAATTCCACATTATGCCTCAGTATCAGAAAGTAATTGACATTATACATAATTCTGGGAAGAAATTTCTTCTTCATAGTTGTGGAAATATATTTGATATAATGGATGATTTAATTGATTTGAATATAAATGCTAAGCATTCCAACGAGGATTGTATTGCACCATTTATTAAATGGATAAATTTGTATTCAGATAGAATTGGATTACTTGGAGGAATTGATGTAAATACTTTGTGTCTCAATAATTATGATGAAGTATTTAAAGAAGTATTTGAAAAGGGGAGTGAATTTAGGTCTAGGGCGAAAGGTTATGGCCTAGGCTCTGGTAATTCAATTGCAGAATATGTTCCAATTGAAGGATTTTATGCTATGATTGATGCTGTAAATAAAATTAGAAGACTAGATAAATAGTTTAATATAGATATTAGAATGTTATTAAATTAATTTTATTATTATGGATTCCTTTTAATGAAATAAAGTTTAACATAGAGATCTAACATAAAATTCCATTGACTCATAACACTGAGTTAAATTAAATTTGTCAAATCCAAGAAATCCGAATCTATTTTTTCACCTTAATCAGGTGAACAAAAAACGCAACTGCAAATTCAACAAACCATACATAATCATATAAAAAACTGACAGACGGGAGAATTAGTCCGATAAGTGCTGCAAATACATCGGCAGCAAGAGCGTAAATGGCCTTCAAGTTGAATCCATTGGTGTATGTATAAAAACAGTTTTGAGCAATATTACTTATGCTATATTTATTCTGTTCATCAGAATAACAAGATTATGCACATAAGATTGGCTGGAGTAGTACATTTGGAATTAGTTTTCCACTTGAAAATGTAGCAGATATCTTTCCTCACAATTTATTACCCATACTTAGGCTAATTATTTTAATACATGAGCAAGAACATTGCTAGGAAGCAATAAACTAAGTCATTCAATTTATGAAGAAAAAGATATTTGCTGAGTATATTAAGTATTAATGAAATTTCTCGCTAATTTCCCATTTTGCAATCTTAGTGTATTTATATTACTCATGAATTGATCGATTATGAAAGTAAGTTAAACAGAGAAAAGAATTCAATCTTAAAAAAGTATATTTAGTATTTTTAATAGATCATCTTGATTAAATTTGATTATAACTTTATGTCAAAATATATAAATCGAAATTCGATTATTATTGCAGTAGTATTTGGATTAGCTTCTTTAATTACAGTAGCTGGTGGGATACATTTCGCTATTCCTGGTACAAGTGCTGCAACAGATCCCCGCGAAATATTTAACTCACTTGGCTCAGCTCTTTCAGGTCCAATTGGTGCAATTATAATTGCGGTTTTATCAACTATAAAAGGTTCTCCTTCTGGCTTCGAGTTTTATATTACAGCCCAACATCTGATATCAGCTCTTTGGATAAGCTTGGCATATAAATATCTTGGCTACAATAAATATCGAATGCCTGCACTTGCTGGGATATGGGTTTTGATTATGCTAGTCTATTATATCCCGATTTATATTCCAGGTTATCTAGCATTATATTATTTTAATCACGATTTATGGAATCAGTTTGTAGGTCATGATTTATCTTTCTGGTCAGCAACAATAAAATTATTTTCAGGCTGGATACCAGAAATGATTTTTACAATTACTTTCACTGCATTAATTATTATTGCTTTACCAGAAAATAATAGAAGACCTCTCTGGGGGAAGTGCAACCGAAACCAAGAACTAAAAAGTAGAGGAGTTAATAAATATAAATTCTACTATAAATATTTTGCAAAAAATTTTATTGGTATAAGACTAACGCTATGGTTCATTCTACTTTTTTCTATCGCATTATTCTACATTTCAATATTAACCAGAAATTATTTTTCTGATTATATTTTAAGTGAAGAGACATTAAGGCAAAATAAAGCTATTAAATATTTGGCACTACAGGTTGAAGGAAAAGATGAAGAGAATTTAGCTGATTATCTGGTTGAAATTAATGAATACACCGAAGGGAAAATAATTTTAACTGATAATTATTTGAATCCTCGTTTCGGGAGTACTATTGAATTTGATAATAAAAAGTACAAAGAAGAAATAATTAATAATAAAATAGGTCAACTTTTTGATTCTAGAAAAAAAAGATTGATAGGATATAATCATATCGATAAAAAGAAATTAATTCTACTTTCAATTTCTGATCTAAGCGTCTATGATACGGATTTAAATTCGATTATTGATTTTCTGTTTTACAAATTTGGCATTACATTACTAATCATTTCAATTTTATGTATAGTCATTATCTATTTTATCGTGGGAAACCCTATAAAAAAATTGACCCTAGTGGCAGAAGAAATAGGCAAATTGAATTATGATGTTAAAATTGATACAGAATATATGACAGACGAAGTAAAATATCTTGCAACTGCTGTTGAAGAGATGAAAAATAACATTCAAAACACAAGAAAAGTACTAATTGAAAATAAACAACGACTTAACACTTTATCCGATGCGACTTTCGAAGGCATTGGAATTAGCGAGAATGGAATAATGATTGATGCAAACAAACAGCTTATAGAAATGTTTGGTTATAATGACAATGAACTCATTGGGATTTCGATTTTAAATTTAGTAGCTGAAGAATCTATAGAAGTTGTTAAATTGGCAATTACTGACAGAACTGAGTCACACTACGAATACTATGCAAAACGGAAAGATGGATCGATATTCCCCGTAGAAGTTAGAGCTCGCGAAATTAACATTAATGATCGGATATTAAGATTATCTGCAGTGAGAGATATTTCTGCAATAAAGAAATATCAAACTGATCTGTTAACTGCTAAAGAGAGAGCTGAAAAATCAAACAGATTAAAATCCGAATTCCTTGCACAAATGTCTCATGAAATAAGATCACCTCTTGGTGTAATACTTAGTTTCTTTAGCATTATTAAGGATGAGACTAATTCAAATACTTCGCCAGTTTTAACTGATTCTTTCCAATCAATTGAAATGGCAGGAAAAAGAATCATTAGAACAGTTGACCTTATCCTTAATATGTCAGAAATGCAAGTTGGGTCTTACGAACCTAAATATGATTATATTGATATTTACGAGAATATTATTTCAAATGTAGTAAAAGAATATAACCAAGCTGTAAAAAATAAAGGACTTGAATTAAATGTCTTAAAAAATACAACTAATACAATTGTTTATGCTGATCATTATAGCTTGTCTCAGATTGCAGTAAATCTTGTTGATAACGCTATTAAGTATACTAACAAAGGTTCTATCACAATCGAAATTGGGAGAAATAAATTAGAAGAATTAATTTTTACTGTGGAAGACACCGGAATTGGAATCTTAAATGAGTATTTGCCTCACCTGTTCGATGCTTTTTCACAAGAAGAACAAGGTTACACACGTAGTTTCGAAGGAAGTGGCCTTGGACTTTCACTTGTTAGTAAATATTGTGAAATCAACAGCGCTGAAATTTCTGTGGAAAGTGTTAAACATAAAGGCACGCTGTTTACTGTGACTTTCCATCCAGAAAAATTATAATTAGTAAATCTGAATTTATATTTTTTAATTATTCTCGAATATGAATTTTGTCACTTAAAAAAATATAAGATCCGATTCAATATTCCATAACCCCACGTAACATTCAAACTTGCTTCCCTGGATAGAACAAATTCGACTACAGAATAAAAGTCAAAAATATCATTTAAAGTTAATTCCGTAATAATGAAAAATTCAGTATTATTTTTTCATTATTGTTAAGTAAACAACAAACGCAACTGCAAATCCTACAAACCATGCATAGTCATATAAAAACCTTACATCAGGAATGATTAGTCCAATTAGTGCAACTAGAACACCAGCAGCAAGAGCATAAATTGCCTTCAAGTTGAATCCATTGGTATATGTATAAATACCATTTGTAGAATAGAGGTCGATGACAGAGAGTTCTTGTTTCCTTAAAACAAAATAATCAGCAATTAAAATACCGGCAATCGGTCCTAAAAAACTCGAGTAACCAACCAACCAGCCAAATATATATGCGCTGTAATCAGAAAGAAGTTTCCACGGCATCATAAGTATTCCCATAACTGCGGTAATCAATCCACCCTTAACAAAATTAATATGTTTCGGCAACAGATTAGCAAAATCATTTGCCGGTGATACAACGTTTGCCGCAATGTTTGTAGTTAGTGTTGCAATGATTAGTGAAACTAATGCAATCGCAACAATAACAGGGTGCTCAAATTTTGAGAGCAGTACAACCGGATCCCAAATTGTTTCACCAAATATCAATACCGTTGCTGATGTTACTGCTATACCGATAAATGAAAAGATAATCATTGAAGGTGGCAGTCCAATTGCTTGCCCGATCATCTGAGATTTTTGACTTTTAGCATAACGAGTGAAATCTGGAATGTTAAGTGATAGAGTAGCCCAAAAACCAACCATACCGGTTAATGAAGGAATAAAAAAAGTCCAAAACTCTCCGTCAGTTTGAAATTTAGAAGGTTGATCCAAAATAGGTCCAAAACCTCCTGCATTTATGTAAGCCCAAATTAAAAGACCAAAGCCGACTGTGAGTAGAAACGGAGCGCCATACGATTCTAAAAATTTTATTGAATTGATTCCTCTGACAATAAAAAATACATTCATCCCCCAAAAGAGTAGAAATCCAATAGCCGGTCCCCAGGAAAAGACAGCCCAACTAGGAAGTATAATGATTATTAATGAATTAAATGCTTGCCCACCAATCCAGGCTTGTATACCAAACCAGCCGCACGCAACAATCGCCCTCAGAAGTGCAGGTACATTTGAACCCAACGTACCAAAAGATGCCCTAGCCAAAACGGGGAAGGGAATTCCATATTTTGTGCCCGCATGTGCATTTAGAATCATTGGAATTAGAACAATGATATTTCCTAATCCAATTGTCATCAGAGCCTGCCACCAGTTCATTCCTCCGGCAATAAGGCCACTTGCCAGCATATATGTCGGGATACAAACTCCCATTCCAACCCAAAGGGCAGCTATATTGTAAGTGCCCCAAGTTCTTTGAGTAACTGTCGTTGGAGATAGATCATCATTTATGAGATTTCGATTTTCTAGTGAAGACAAATCTGTTTCAATTAGTTCGCTGCCTAGAAAATTATTCATTCGTATACCTTTCGGCAAATCCTTAGTTTAAAATAATTGCCTTTGATAAATTGTTTTCGAAAAATAAAATCTAACTCAGATCAAGCTAAGAAAAATTTAATGAGGTTATGCATACCCTAATTAATTAATCCCAAGCACTTCCGTATGTTGACCGTTTAATGAAACTACCGTTACCAGGTGTACCTTTAAAGTCATTATCTTGAACGATTACTTTCCCTCGTGATAAAACGGTCTCCGCATTTCCCTTTATTTTCTCACCTTCATACATTGAGTAATCAACGTTCATGTGATGTGTTTCTGCTGATATAGTATGTTCAGCATTTGGATCCCAAATAACAATATCGGCATCAGACCCTACAGAGATACTACCTTTGCGAGGATACATTCCAAAGATTTTCGCTGGAGCAGTAGAGTTTATTTCTACCCATCGGTTAAGTGTAAGCCGTCCTTCGTTCACGCCACCTTGAAATGTTAAATGCATTCTGTTTTCAAGACCAGGTCCACCATTTGGAATTTTTGTAAAATCATCTTTCCCCAATTCCTTCTGCCCTTTGAAGTTAAACGGGCAGTGATCGGTAGAAACAACTTGTAAATCGTTCCGCCTCAGTCCAGCCCATAATTTTTCCTGATTTATTTTTTCCCGAAGCGGGGGAGAGAAAACTAGTTTTGCTCCTTCAAAATCGGGAGTATCCATTTCATCTATAGAATGATATAGATATTGGGGACATGTTTCTGCGAATGCTGGTAATCCTTTAGCGCGAGCATGTGCGACTTTTTCCAATGCTTCGTTACAAGTGAGGTGGACAATATAAACAGGAGTCCCGGCCATTTGTGCTAATGCAATTGCTCTATGAGTAGCTTCGGCTTCTGCAATTGCCGGTCTGCTGTGAGCATGATAAACAGGCGATAAATTTCCGGCAGCTACTGTTTGTTTTACTATCTCATCAATCACCATTCCGTTTTCGGCGTGCATACAAATCAATGCGCCCGTATCTGCAGTATGTTTCATAGCTTTAAAAATCGTGGCGTCATCTACCATTAAAACATCAGGGTATGCAAGAAATAGTTTAAAACTTGTAATCCCTTCATTTACCATGTCAGTCATTTCGTTTATTCTATGATCCGGTAAATCAGTTATAATCATATGAAAACCGTAGTCAATAGTTGCTTTACCTTCAGCTTTTGCCATCCAAAGATCCAATCCTTCTCTGAAGCTCTTTCCTTTTGGCTGAATCGCGAAATCAATTAATGAAGTTGTCCCACCGAAAGCAGCAGCTTTTGTACCAGTCACAAAATCATCGTTCGATGTAGTTCCACCGAATGGCATGTCAAGATGTGTATGTACGTCAATCCCACCTGGGATAACATATTTATCCTTTGCATCAATTACTTTGTCAGATACAATTTTTAAATTCTCTCCAATTAGAGTAATAGTTTCATTTTCAATAAAGATATCACCGTAATAATCCTGCTCTGCCGTTATGATACGCCCGTTTTTAATTAATGTTGACATATCTTCCTCTCTGTTTAATTAAAATTAATTTGCGATAAATTGTTTAATCAATGAATTACAATACCGTGTTTCTTTTGAAACTCTGCTAGGTTTTCCCAACTGAGAGGTTTCCCCTGCTTGGCAAATTCAGCAGTAAGTTCATTCCATGTTTTAGATGCCGATTTATCATCTACTCGAACCATTGAAATACAACCATCAACAGGGCAGACCAAAGCACATAAAGCACATCCTACGCATTCATCCTCTTTAACTGTTGTTTCGTTGTAGCCATTAATACTTTTTAAATCTATTGCTTGATGAGCACCGTCCTCACATGAAATGTAACATAAATTACAATGGATACATTTTCCCTGGTCAATTTCGGCAACTGTTTTATGTAGCAGATCAAAATTGCCAAAGTCTGATATTTGATTGAGGGCTAAACCTCTAATATCATCCAAAGTTGAAAAACCTTTTGACTCCATCCAGTTTGAAAGACCATCGATTAGATCATCTATGATTCGGAAACCATGATGCATAACAGCCGTACAAATTTGAACAGAACTTGATCCAAGTAAAATAAACTCTAAAGCATCTCGCCAGGTACTAATACCTCCAACTCCAGAAATAGGTAAATTAATTTCGGGATCATTAGCTACTTCAGAAACCATATGTAAAGCTATTGGCTTGACTGCAGGTCCTGCAAATCCACCATGACTGCTTTGACCCGCAATTGAGGGTAAGATTTTTAAAGTATCCAAATCAATACCCATTATACTATTAATAGTATTTATTAAAGAAATACCATGAGCATTAGCTTGTTTGGCGGCGCGAGCAGGCAACCGAATGTTTGTAACATTGGGAGTTAATTTTATGAGTACGGGAATAGTTGAAACTTCAGTTACCCATTCAGTTATCATTTTACAGTATTCCGGTACCTGACCTACAGCTGCTCCCATTCCTCTTTCACTCATACCATGTGGACAACCATAATTTAATTCGATTCCATCAGCTCCTGTATCGATGGTTCGGTTAACAATATCTCTCCAAATTTCTTCCTTTGATTCAACCATGAGAGATACAATGACTGCTCTATCAGGCCATAATCGTTTTGTTTCTGCTATTTCTTTTAGGTTTGTTTCAATGTGCCGATCACTTATTAATTCCACATTATTAATTCCGACAAGTTTTTCTCCGTTTAATTCCAACGAGCCGTATCTATTGCAAACATTCATAACGGGGCCACCAATTGTTTTCCAAACTGTGCCACCCCAGCCAGCTTCAAATGCCTTACAGTTTTGATAAGCTGAATTAGAAGGTGGGGCAGATGCAAGCCAAAACGGATTGGGTGATTTGATTCCGCCGCAATTTGTCGAAAGATCTATCATTATAAACCTCTATAAAATATTCTATGGAGTGTTAGTTAATACTTTATCAATACCATGTGCAGCTTGCTTTCCATCATAAGCTGCGTTCACAACTTCTTTACCACCATTTATACAATCGCCACCAGCGAATATTTTGGGATTTCCCGTTTGAAATGAAATTGGATCAACAATTACTTTCCCATTAGAAACTTTAACATCAGGAATAATTTCTAGAAACTCGTTTTGGAATTTCTGTCCTAGTGCAGTGATAACCATATCAACAGAAAGCTCGAATTCTGAATTTGGGATTGGAACAGGTTTACGTCTACCTTTTTCTTTTCTATCACTTAATTCCATTTTTAAACAGCGTAAACCCTCAACAGAGGAATTACCTACTATTTCGATGGGGGATGTTAAAAACTTAAATGTTATTCCTTCTTTTTTAGCAAGTTCGTATTCGAAATTATTTGCAGGCATTTCGTTTTCACTTCTACGATATATTATCATTACTTCTTCAGCCCCAAGACGTTTTGCTTCAGTTGCTGCATCAATAGAAGTATTGCCGGCACCAATTACAGCAACATTCTTACCAATATCTACTGAGCTCCAATTCTCTTTTTTAATCTCTTTTATGAATTTAATTGCACCCGAAACACCTTTTAACTCCTCTCCGGGAATAGCGAGATTTTCACTATCGCCTAAACCAATTCCGATAAAAATTGCATCATGATTGTTTAATAATTCATCAAAGAATATTGTTTGACCAACAGTTACACCTGTATGAATCACGACTCCCAGATTCTTGATTACTTCAATTTCTTTTAAGCTTTCAGCTTGTCGAGTTTTATAAGGTGCAATACCCCAAGTGTTTAATCCACCTGGAATTTTATCTGATTCGTAGATCTCAACTTTATAGCCCAAAAGTGATAACTCAGCACCGCAGGCTAATCCGGCAGGACCCGAACCAATAATTCCAACAGATTTCCCATTATAGGGTTTTTGTTCAAATAAATTACCATAGCTACTATCGAGATAATGTTCAACGGAGTATCGCTGCAACCTTCCAATCTCTATTGGCTTTTCACCTTTTTCGTTCATCACACACGCACCTTCACATAGATCGTCAACCGGACAGGCTTTAGCACAAGTTAAAGCGAGCCAATTCGATTCATATATGGTCCTTGCAGAGCCAAGAGGATTATCTGTCGATATTTTTTTTATAAATGTGGGAATATCAATATGTGTGGGACATGCACGAATGCATGGGGCATCAAAACAATAGAGGCATCTAAGAGATTCAACTACAGCACTGTTACGGTTAAATGGGGGAGTAAGCTCCTCAAAATTAGTTTCGTATTGTTCATTAGTAAGTTTATTCGCTTTGTTCATAATTCTCAGTCTATTTAGTGATTGATAATATCCTCATTCGGAATTATTATATTATTGAACAAGAATTCAAAGCAAAACATATTATCTTTAAAATATTACTGTGTTATAAACTCTTAAGATCAAAAAAACTTAAATCAGCATGATTCAAGTGCTTTGTCCATAACTTTGATAAAATCATCAACTTCACTTTTCGAAACGGTCAATGGAGGTGAGATACGGACAGCATTTCCATATAGCCCGCCTTTTCCAATAAGCACCTTCTCCTTTTTCATTTCTTCAAATAAATTGCCAACCATAGCGGGATCGGGTTCTTTATTATCTTTTACAAACTCACATGCCTGCATCAATCCCATACCTCTCACATCTCCTATTGCTGGATGTTTTTTCTGAAGGTCCTCCAAACAATCTCTTAAATACAGTCCGACTTCATGCGAGTTTTGCATAAGCTTTTCTTCTTCAATCACGTCTATTGTAGCTAATGCAGCAGCCATTGATACTGGATTTCCACCGAAGGTTGAGATTGTTAATCCCGTAAAACTATCAGCAATTTCTGTAGTAGCTATTGTTGCACCGACAGGAGAGCCATTTGCAATTCCTTTTGCCGCAGTTAGAATATCCGGCACAACGCCCCAATGTTCAATACCAAACATTTTTTCTCCGGTTCGTCCAAAACCCGTTTGTACTTCATCGGAGATAAATACGCCTCCATACTTTTTAATGATGGGAACAGCTACTTCAAAATATTCTTTAGGTGGAGTAATAAAGCCACCAACTCCTTGAATCGGTTCGGCAATAAATCCTGCAATTTCTCCAGTTGTTGTCGTCATTATTAATTCCTCAATATCACGAGCACATCTCAAATCACATGAAGGGTATTCCAATCCAAATGGACACCTATAACAATATGGACTCACTGCGTGCTTAATACCAGGGAAATGAGTCCCTCCATGTCGCCATGGGGAGTGAGCAGTTAAACTCATAGCCAGCATTGAACGGCCACTGTAGCAATGTCTTAATGCGATAATTTCCTGCCTCCCAGTATAATGCTGTGCCATAAATATTGCGGTTTCATCAGCTTCAGTTCCAGTATTTGTGAAGTATGTTTTTTTTAATGCTCCCGGAGTTATCTTAGCTAATTTTTCAGCCATCAACACAATGTTTTCTGTTTGATAAAGTGTTGAAGTATGCTGCAGTTTTTTAATCTGCTCGGCAATTTTAGAAGTCACTTTTGGATTACAATGGCCAACACTCACAGTTAATATCCCACCAAAAAAATCAAGATATTTATTCCCCTCAGGATCGTATACATACATCCCTTCACCGTGATCAATCACAAGATGCTTTTTATAATAATTTACAACACTAGGGAAAAGATATTCATCATGTTTTTTAAGGATTTCATCTGAACTCAAATTTAAATCAGTAGAAGAATTAATATCTGTTGTTTCCATTATTCATTTCCCAAAAGTTATTAGATTCGTACAATTTTATTATAAGCTTCAGGACGACGGTCGCGGTAAAATTGCCAAACATTTCTTACTTCTTTTATCTCTTCCAAATTCAGATCAGTAACAACCAATTCGTCTTTATCCCGACTTGCTTGAGCAAGTATTTTTCCACGCGGAGAACAGAAATAGCTACTTCCGTAAAATTCGCCAATGTTCCATGGTTTCTCATTGCCTACTCTATTGATTGCCCCAACAAAATAGCCATTCGCTACCGCATGAGCTGGTTGTTCCAATTCCCACAAATATTCTGATAATCCGGCAACTGTGGCTGAGGGGTTAAAAACTATTTCTGCACCGTTCAGACCTAGAATTCGTGCACCTTCGGGGAAATGTCTATCATAACATATGTACACGCCAATATCTGCATAAGCAGTTTTAAATACGGGAAACCCTAGATTTCCTGGTTTAAAATAGAATTTCTCCCAAAATCCGGGATCACAATTAGGGATATGATGTTTTCTATATTTTCCAAGATAACTTCCGTCCGCATCAATCACAGCAGCAGTATTATAATAGACTCCAGTAATCTCTTCTTCATAAATAGGTACAATAATTACCATATTATGTTTTTTTGCTAATTCTTGCATTAATATGGTAGTATCTCCATGTGGAATATTTTCAACCATTTCGTACCATTTTATTTTTTGTTCGGCACAGAAGTATGGACCGTAAAATAATTCTTGAAGACAAAGGACTTGAACTCCTTTAGAACCAGCTTCGTCAATCATCGAAATATGTTTTTCTAGCATAGCATTTTTAATATTGTTTATTGGATCATCGCCTGACCCTACAAGTGTCGCTTGGATCAAACCTCCGCGTACAATTTTACTCATTGGTCTTCCTCATTAATATTTATTTGGAATAATTTATAGTTCGATTACTGATAATCAACTCATCCAATTAATTTGTGATTCAGGATTCCATTTAGTTGTGATTTTTTTCGTTTTTGTCCAAAATTCAATGGAACTTTTACCTGTAATATCTCCAACTCCAAATCTCGATTCATTCCATCCTCCGAATGAAAATGGCTCTCTTGGAACGGGGACCCCAATATTAACTCCAATCATACCTGCACTAGCTCTTTCTGTAACATAGTTAGCAGCTCCTCCACTTTGAGTGAATACTGCCGCAGCATTACCGTAATTTGAACTATTTTCAATTTCGATCGCTTGATCAATATTATCAACTCTCATTATTGAAAGAACAGGACCAAAGACCTCTTCTTTCGCAATTTTCATTTCTGGTTTTACGTAATCGATTACTGTAGGGCCAACATAAAATCCTTTTTCTTTTCCTTCAACAACAATATTTCTACCATCAACCAAAACCTTAGCTCCGTCATTTTCAGCTTCAGATATATAATTCTCAATTCTTTTCTTAGCTTCAGCTGAAATAATTGCTCCTAAATTTTTACCCGGGATAATCTTCCTTGCTTCAGTACAAAGCTCTTCAACAATATGATCTATAGAACCAACACCAACCATAGCTGATGCTGCCATACATCTTTGTCCTGCACAGCCTGACATAGATCCCGCTACATTTGAGGCAGTCATCTCAACGTTTGCATCTGGTAATACAATTAAATGGTTTTTCGCTCCACCGAGTGCGAGAACTCTTTTAAGATTGGAAGTTCCACGTTTGTAAACGATTTTTGCAACCTTAGTTGAGCCAACAAATGTTATTGCGTCAATATCTGGATTATCACAAATTGCCTCTACAGTTACACGATCACCATGCACTATATTAAAAACACCCTTTGGAAGGCCAGCTTCTTGTAATATCTCCGCAATTCTATTCGTACTTAAAGGAACAAGTTCAGATGGTTTCATAATCATTGTATTCCCCAGAACTAATGCATTTGGGATTGTCCAATTAGGAACCATATTCGGAAAGTTAAAAGGAGTAATTGATGCAACGACACCAACAGGGTAATGTTGTTCACGGCATTCAACACCTTTGCTAACTTCGAGTAATTCACCAGAAATTAATTGAGGCATGGAGCATGCAAATTCAGTCAATTCGGCGCTCTTTAAGATTTCGGCCTTTGCCTCATCGTAAGTTTTACCGTTTTCTTCAACAACCAAATTCGTTAGTTCTTCCATATATTTTTCAAGTAAATATTTATACTTAAAAAATATTTGAACTCTTTCTTTGATTGGCATCTCAGCCCAGGATGGGAGTGCTTTTCTTGCTGTTCGTACGGCTTTCCCTACATCATCTGCAGATGAGAGGAAAACTTGGGAGATTATAGTTCCGTCAATCGGTGATAAAACATCCAAACTTCCGTTACTGCCTTTAATAAATTCTTTCCCAATAAAATTGGAAACAGGCTGGTATTTCATAGTATTACCTTTATTTTTTTTAGTAACTGTTTATTACCAATACTCAACAATGGGTATATGATTACGTTAGCTTATATCTGACTTACTACAATACTTTATAGAACATGTTTGGAAGATAGAAATATATAATTAAAGTTACAAAAATAATTTAGAGTAGTTTCTTTTACGAAAATTATTAAAAAAAAATAAAATGACCTAATCGTTCGAATGAAACATGTTTGTATGTTAAGACTACTGAGATTTTAAAAATAATTCCTAAGATTATTCAGTGATAATAAAATATGCTGTAACTATTTATACAATAGTATGAGTAATGTTATCGAAGAGGACATCACAAATACCGTTTACAACAAAATATTATTACTTGCAACATTTTATGTGAATATTCATCTTAACTATCCGAAAATCAACTAACAGTGATTAAATATATATATAATTCATAAGATTTATGGACTTTTAGGAAGAGAATGGTGACTAAGTCATTATATTAGAGAACTCATTTCACTTTTATAATAATTTTTAATATGTTTAAATAGCCTATAACAAGATGATATTATCTTGTTGTATTATTAATATTTTAGGGGGTATTAGTGAGTGTGTCAAAATGTTCAAAGTGTGGTAAAGGTTTGTTCCAGATGGAAGCTATAACTCCAATCGGATCTGATAGAGACATCTTAACTGTTATTTGCCATTCTTGCAGTACTATTGCCGGTACTGTGGATTATGTTTCGACAGCAGAAGAGCTCGTTGAGACAAATTTACAAATTAAATTGCTTAATAATAAACTAGATACAATTAATCAAAATGTTGGACAACTGATGAATGGTGTAAAACTACTGTATAATCAAGTTAAACAAGTCGAGAAATTATAATTCTGGTTTAATTCATTCAAGATTTTAATGGCC